>ENA-OVNA01000004-OVNA01000004.1-marine-sediment-metagenome-genome-assembly--contig:-NODE-4-length-44816-cov-29.276180_pt1 | contig 44816 bp, 56 predicted proteins | sample MGYA00250101_ERZ650185 | MGnify/ENA primary metagenome ERZ650185 (study PRJEB26730, sample SAMN04396783) | marine sediment metagenome | isolation source: Baltic marine sediment | place: Denmark...
GTGAAGCATGTAAGCCGGAGCCGGAAAGCGAAAAGCCGGTGACATTGGTTGACGTGGTCAGGGCGGCGACGGAGAAAATGTCATGAGTGGGAATCAAATAAAAACATTGTCAGAGCTTGACTTAGCAAGAACGATGCGGCTATGCGTTATGAAGGAAAAATATCATGCCAATTACAGAGCAAGAACGATTGAAGCGTAAGGGCTATATCGGTTCTTCTGATATGGCGGCAATACTCGGTTTCGATAAGTACCGAAATGCTTGCGATGTATTTCTGGACAAGAAAAACAGGGTGGAAGATTTCGAGCCGAATGAGGCTATGCTGGCCGGGACACTTTTTGAGTCTGGAGTTATTGATTGGGCAGAACAGCAGCTTGGCCCGTTGCGAAGAAACGTAGAATTTGTTTTAGAACAGTTTCATCTTATAGACCATCTTGACGCGCAAATCATCAGTACGGGGGATCCGGTAGAGGCTAAAACATCAGGCCTGTTCGGGCCGCTTGCTGATGGATGGGGCGAGGCCGGCACGGATCATTTACCTGACGGCATACTCGTTCAATGCCACGTTCACATGATTTGTTCAGATCACGAAATCTGTCACGTTCCTGCTTTCCTGGGCGGCAAGGGCTTCAATATGTACGAGGTAAAACGGGATAAGGTTATCAATGATACGGTCCTTGAAGCGGCTTTGGACTTCTGGGATTGCGTTGAAAGCGACACGCCGCCCGAAAACATCACGCCGAGCCTTGAGTTTATAAAGCGAATCAAGAGAGTCCCCAAAAAGACCGTCGAACTTGAAGCTAAGCTGGTCAAGGAATATATGGACGGCAAAGACAAGGTCAAGTGGGCCGAAGCCGTCTTTGAGGATGCCAAGTCCGCAATGCTCACGGCATTAGGCGACGCCGAGGCCGGCACGTTCGCCTTGGATGGCAAATCTATGATGCTCACTTATTTTGAGCAATGCTCACGTCTCATTGATGTGGAGAGGCTTCGAGAAGAACTGCCGGAAATCGCAGCCAAGTACACGAAGATTTCGAAGTGCCGTGTTGCGAGGCTGAAAAAAGTCAAACGCGAATATAATATTTCATCACTCAAATTGTAAGGAGAAAATCATGAAAAAGAAACAGCCACAGCAAGCAAACAATGTTCCTGAAAATGAGCAGGACAGGCCAAGAGTAACGGAAGTCACAGACTTGGCTCAATTCACCGCTCCGCGGCTTCCTTATCATCCGGCGATACAAGAGAGGTTCGGAATTGATAAGAGCGACTGGATGGCGTTAACAACAGCAATCTTCCCCAATGCCCAAACAACTGAGTCTATCGTATTGGCTCTGGCTTATTGCAAAGCAAGAAAGCTCGATGTATTCAAGCGGTGTATTCACATCGTTCCTATATGGGACAGTCAGAAACGCTGCCTTGTTGATACGGTTTGGCCGGGAATTGGCGAGCTGCGAACAACAGCACATAGAACTGGTTGCTACGCTGGCCGCGACAAAACCGAACTCGGCCCGATGATAGAGGAGACATGGGACGGAAACGTGAAAGTAAAATTTCCTCAGTGGGCGCAAGTGACGGTCTATCGTAACATCAAGGGAAAACGTGTTGCTTTCGCTGGCCCACAAGTGTATTGGCTTGAAACCTATGGTAGCCACAAAGGCGGCGAGCCTAATAGTATGTGGCAAAGACGCCCCATAGGCCAGATTGACAAATGCGCCGAAGCTGCCGCATTAAGATCTGCTTTCCCGGAAGAGATCGGTAATGACTATATCGACGCAGAAGCTCATTTGAGTCGTCACGTCGAATCCAGAGAAATCGAGACAGAAACAAAGTCCGGCGTCACCGCACTGAAAGAGCGCCTGCAGGAACGAAAAGAAAAGCAGAACGGCGGCAACGGCAACGGTGAAGAAGAAGCTACGCCTGACCAGCTAATCGAAGATGCGGTTGTCAATTCCGACAGCCCCGAGCCGGTCGATCCGGAGCTGCGAGACGAAGAGACTAACGAGAAAATCGAAGAGCAAAAGCAAAAGCTACAAACTGCCGGCACGCCAAAAACCAACCTGTTTTAGGATGCTTCGGAATGATTGAAATCAAATCCCTAAAAGAAAGGATGGCAGTGGCATGATGGTAGAATTTAAGGCATGTGAGCATTTGGATTACGAGCCGAAGTACGGCAATTGCAAACGGCAACTGATTAGCTGTAATGGGACAAAGTTGTGTTGGATGCGTCCGGGCGGCGGTGATTTAGTTCAGTTTTGCAAGAAGCGGGGAAGGCTCAATTCTCTAATTGCTTGTTTAGATATCACTCGCTCTATATGTAGTGATTTTAGCGAAATCACACATGAAGTAGACGTGCCTCAAGAAGAATACGAATAAAGAAAGGAAGTCAGATAATGAATGACACGGAAGAAAAAATCATCGAATTGCTGAGAAGCACGTTGCGTGATGGTATCGAATCGCTGATTAAGTGGTTGAGAGACGATGGCTTTTTTGAATCGCCATCATCGACAAAGTTTCATGGTAGTTACCCGGGTGGGCTGGCTAAGCACAGCTTGGAAGTGTTTGAGTTGCTTTCTGGTTATTACGAAGAATTAAAACTCCATAAGGCTACAGCTTCCGGACAGAAACCACTGCCGTTAGGGTCAGACAATATCATCATAGCTGCTCTGCTACACGATGTCTGCAAAGTCGGGGCGTATATCGGCGACGAAAAGCCGTACAAGTGGAAAAAGAATCAACCCAAAGGACACGCAACATTGTCCATTGAACGCATCAAAGAGTATATCAAGCTAACGGAAGTCGAGGAAATGATGATCCGGTACCACATGGGCGTCTATGGCCTCAATGAGTTCTACGAGAAGGACAGTTGGGAGTTCAATACGTCGGCAGAGTATCCACTTCGCGGCGATCATTCCAAAGACGAGGGCATGACCAAAGAGGAAAGCCAAGCGGCTCGATACGGCCAATCGCTGCGAAACGCCTGGTATCACAACCCGATATGCAAGCTCATGTATTTCTGCGATGAGATTGCAACGCTTGAGGAAAAAGCAGAGTAAAACTTTTTAAAGGAGAAAATCATGCAGTTGAAAAATCTTAAAATCAAAAACTTTGTCGGTCTGCCGGCAGCCGACATCGAATTTGACAGGCCGGTGTCTTTGTTCGTAGGCAAGAATAATCAGGGCAAATCGTCTATCCGTGACGCTATACAGTTCGCTTTGACGGGCAAGGCCAGGGCAATGAGCAAATTCAATGAGGCGCGCAACCTGTCTCGCGGTGACAACGGTATGCTGGTGGAGCTTGATACGGTCGATAAGGAAACGGGGGAAATCAATTCGATCAGGCGAACAGTCAGCACGCCGGGCGGGTCTGATGCAAAGTCATTGCTTCGATACTGCCTGAATCCCCACGAATTCATCGCATTGCCTGCCAAAGAGCGGGGCAGGATTCTCGCCGAGGTCCTTGGCGGCGGTTTGAATGATGTTATTAAGGCGGCAATCGCAGAGCATATAGGCAATATCGATGAGACATTGCTGGCAGAAATCAAGGCGAGCGGCGTTGATATTCTCGACGTGGACGCATTCAAGAATAAGGTTGTCGAGATCAGGCGTGCGATCAAACGGGCAAAGGCGGATCTGCCTGACGGCCCGCCCGTCCCTGCTCATTTCGCACTTCCTGAGAACTACGATGTTGTCGTGGACAAAAAAGCTGTCGAGGAACTCGGAGACAGAATCGCCAAAGGCGGTGAGATCATCGCAGAGGCCAGGCGGCAGCTCGAAATCAAAGCCGAGTTGATTGATATCGACAAGAAGATCGAAGAGACCAAGGGCCGAATCAAAAAGGTTCCGAATTTGCCGAAAGATATAAATGCCGACGATGTCAGGATGGCGAGCGTTTACAGCAGCATTATAGATGAATTGCTGAAAGAAAAGCACGACGCTTATAGCTGCCCCGTTTGCGATTCCGGACATGAAAGAAAGGTTTACGTAAAACGCAAGGCGGAGCTTGAGGAATGGCTTGGCGACTATCAGGACAAGCTGATTGACATTGACAATATCAAGACCGAGAATCATCTTGCCAAGCAGGAATTAGAAAGAGAGGAATCGCATCGCAAGACATTGAATCAGAAGTTCAAAGGGGTTGATTATAAAGAAGGCTCCGAAGATCTGCTCAAAAGTCTTACGGCCAAAAGAGATGGGCTGCAAGCGAACATCGCAAACTACCGAAGGTTCAAAGAAGCTGAGGCTGAGTACGAGCAGGCCAAAAAGAATGCGGTAAATCTCGGTGTCTTGATTGCAGAATGTGACCGCATCGATGATGCGTTGAAAGACGGCGGGGCCGTCAAGTCGGCAATAGCCGCCGGAGGGCGACAACTGCCTATTAACAAAAACCTGCTGAATCTTTGGAACATGCCTACGCTGACATGGAGCGACAACGGCGAGATTAGCCTGGGTGCAGTTCCCATCGAGTACGCCAGCGAGTCGGAACGGTACAGGGCTGCTTCTGTTATGGCCCTGGCTTTGGCAGAAGTTTCCGGCGTCGGCATTGCCGCCCTGGACGGCTTCGAGGTTCTGGACCCGGACAATGCAAATGCCTTCTTTCAGGTTGTTACCGAGTGCAACATCAAGAACGTCTTAGTCTTTGCGAGCAGCGACAAGGATTATTCAGAGGTCAATATTCCAGATTGGTTACGGGTATTCGTTGTTAGAAATGGGAAAGTCACGAGGACGTCATGATTTTCTCCGATCTCGGCAAGGGCGGTGCGTTGTGAGTCCGAGACGTTGCCAAGCCTTAAATGTGGATTTGGAAGCCGGCAACCTGCCCTTGACCGAGTATATTTTGAAAATTTAATTAGCCCCCGGCACTGTCGGGGGTTCTAAGAAAGGATTAAGCAATGGACACAAAGACAGGCGATATATATACCGCCAATACAATAGCTAAATTCATGGATGAATTGAAACAAGAAAATCTTAAAGAAATGCAGCTTGAACCCACCATCAAACAATTACTGAGAAAGCCAGTCGATTCAAGGGCTGATGGTAGAGTTGGAAGAAACGAACCATGCCCGTGTGGAAGCGGAAAGAAGTTTAAGAAGTGTTGCTTGACAACTTAATAAAGAATCCGTAAGGGCGAATCGAGGGGCGGCGGCGTGTACGCATACACGGGAATCTTGGAACAACCTTAGCCGGGTGGCCAAGATGACACAATCAGGCAGGTGGCAATCCTGCCCGCCCCAAGCTGGTTTTTATAGAAACGTAAAAATGATTGTAGCAAGAAAGGAGAAAATCAAATGAAACGAGAATTCAAGGAAATCCTCCTGAGTGACATTATTCCAACGGAGGACAACAAGCGGAAGTTCGACAAGAAACCGGATGCCGAGGATATCGAGCTATTGGAAAGTGTTAAGGCGGGCGGCATCCGCCAGGCGGTGCAGGTCAGGCCGCACCCCGACCAAAAGGGCAAGTTCGAGTTGCGATCTGGCGAAAGAAGATACCGGGTGGCGCTAGAGGCGGGCATGGAAACGATTCCGGCGATCGTATATACCGGGCTGTCCGATGCCGACGCGATGGACCTGACCTATATCGAGAACAAGTTCAGGAAAAACCTCAAGCCGATGGAAGAGGCCGCGGAAGTGGCTCTGCTGCTCGAAAGGTTCGGCGGCAATGTCAAGGCCATCACAAAAAGATACGGCATAAACGCCCAGTGGGTGCATGTCCGAGCAAACATCGCTAAGGGGCTGATTAAAGATTGGAAGTTGGCGGCCGAAGGCAAGCATGAATGTCTTGACGTTAGGAATTGGACGATTTCTCACCTTTCGCTGATTGCCCGCTTGCCGGAACGTATCCAGGAGGAATTTTTTGATTATGTTGATAACAATCACTGGGAATTCAAAGATATGTCTGCTGCCGACCTTGATGAAATGATAGGGAAAATGCTGCATCTTTTGAGTAAGGCCAAATGGAATCTCGACGACGAGACGCTGCTGCCGAAAGCCGGGGCCTGCTCTAAATGCACGAAACGTTGCGGACATCAGCCGATGCTATGGTTCGACAGTGACGATCAGGTGGATGCCGGGGATCAGTGCCTTGACGGTCACTGCTGGATAGTAAAAGGACTTGCCTGGCTCGAGCGCAGCGCCGCCGAGCTTCGGCAGAAGCATCCGAATATGGTCTTGGTTATGACCGAACCGACACGCGGCTGCGATACTCGCGCGATCACAGAGAAGATGGGAGCGCCTTTATGTTCGTGGCAGTATGCGACCTGCTCAAAGACAACAAAGGGAGCTGTGCCTGCAATGTACGTCAATAACAAAGGCGCAGGCAAACTGGCCTATATCAAAATCAAAGAGTTTTCAGGCCATAGGGCGGACAAAGCCAAAGGCACGCCGACACCACTGAAAAAACGCAGGGAAATGCTCGATGCGAAAAGGTGGGCACAGGTGTTGCTTGATTTGAGAGAGAAGGTCAAGGGAGCGACTGTTGCCGATATCACCTATAAGGACAAGGTTAGTTCGGTCATGACTCTGGTGGCGGCTCATGGCAATAAAAAGCTTTGGAGTCCCTTTGGCTACGACTCTTGGCAAGGCAGCGGAACAAAGGTCAGCAAGGCCGAAATATCCAAGCTGGTCAAATCAAAGAATAGTCAGGCCCGGGCGATTGAATTGCTCTGGCAGAGTTTCCTTCCGACCCTGGACGATCTACTCACCTACAACGGCCCGATCACACAGACGCCTAAGAAATTTACGGATGATGCAGCTTGGATTACCGACATGATTGGCGTCGATATCAAGCTGTTGCTCAAGGACGTTTCAAGTCGCAAGGGCTTCACTGAGCCGAAGTCGTGGGCGGGGCTTAATGCCGACGGCACGCCGAAGAAAGCGAAGCCGGCCAAGAAAGCTGCTGCAAAGAAGAAACCTGCCGTCAAAAAAGGCGAGCAGGAAAAGCAAATCTGTAGGATCTGTGGTTGCTCAGATATGGACGCCTGCGTTGATGAAGAAACCGGAGAGCCCTGCCACTGGGTAGAGGACGATCTGTGTTCGAAATGCGAGTATATGGCTGTTAAGAAAGGCGAGAAAGTCGAATCCAAGAGTGTGGCTTAAAATATGAAACAACCAAGCTTATTTGAAACGGAAGCGGAATGTCGATGCGAACGGTGCGGGGTCAGGTGCAGGGTCAATCCGGTGGCGGGGTCGAAAGCCCGGATGCTAAAGCGGGGCAAGTTGCCGAAAGGACTGTGCGTAAATTGTGCGGTGCACAATACGCTTAGGACCCTATATCCGGTAAATCTTCTTTTGGCCTCATCTGGCCCTCGATGCATGGCGTTGCCATTCGTACAGGAGCAATTTGCAGGGATAATAAAATCAGCCCTCTCGGACGCCATGCCCGGCGAGATCAACTGGGACATTGTTATCAAGAACTGGGACCTGCCGTTCCCGCACAAACTCAAACGCTCGCCGACAAATCCTATTGACCAGGCCGAGCTGGACCGGTATCCGGAAGAAGAAAAAGAGCGAGAAAAATGGTGGGTCGAAAGGATGAAGGATCCGCGAACAGACGAAGAAATCTCCGATGATAATTGTAAGAAAGCGGAAACTATATTATTGGATGCGATGCGGAAAACACATGAAGATACATAGACGAATCATAGCGACTGGCATTGAGTGGAAGCCCTGTATCGAGTGCCAAAAAAAATTCGAAGAGGGTGAAATACTGACGGCAATCGACACTGAAAGCAGTCGCGGAGTCATTTACTGGTTTTGTGAGAAGTGCACCGAGGAACTGTTTGGTCACCTGTTACGCCGCGGCTGGCGGAAAAAATGGCGTCTGAATCGCAGGGGCAAAAAAGAGGAAATTGATTTTAACGGAGCGGCTTAAAGGAGTGAATCAATGTCAGTAATCTACGAACCAAAAGGAAGGGCAAGGGAATATTCGTTGTTGGCCTGCAACCTGTTTACCGGATGCGTTCATGGCTGCGAATATTGCTACGCTCCGCAAACGCTTCACGTCACGCCCGAACAGTTCAGTGCCAATGTCATGCCGCGTCCTGGCATACTTGAGAAATTGCGAAAAGATGCTCCAAAGTTCCAGGGTACAGACAAAAGGGTTCTTTTGTGTTTTACATGCGATCCGTATCAGCCGGAAGATACAGAGGTCGGCGTCACCCGTCAAGCGTTGAGGATTCTAAGAGAGTACAATATCCCGTTTCAGATTTTAACAAAAGGCGGCATGAGAGCTGCAAGGGACTTCGATCTGTATGGCCCGAACGATGCTTTTGCTACGACGCTCACATGCCTAACAGCCAGAGCGTCTCATGACATTGAACCTATGGCAGCTAACACCATGAATAGGATAAATGCTATAGATGAAGCTCATAGCCGAGGTATTACAACCTGGGTTTCACTTGAGCCGGTTATAACTGTTTTTTCTACCCTTTCCTTGATTGAGAAAACAACGGAGATAGTTGACCTGTTCAAAATCGGCAAGATGAATTATCAACCAAGCTCAATCGACTGGCGGGATTTTGGCGTCAAGGTAATCAAACTTTGTGAAAAATACAAAAAGCCTTATTACATCAAAGACGATCTGGCTGAGTATCTGGATGGGGTCAAATTCACGAACACCAACACAAGGACTGTAAAATAGGAAATGAAAACCTAAATAGCAGGGAAGCTATGTATATTATCACCGAATGGATTGAAAGATACGAGGTCAATGACAAAGGCCAGCCGGCAAGGCCCGGCGACAAGCTCCGCGTCAGCCCCCTTGAGTACATCAGATCGAAGGTCCACGGCCGGTCACAAGGGGCTGGTTTTGCCAGGCTCCAGGAGGTTTCCGGGGCACGCTGTTACGAGGTTTTTGGCATATTCCAGAAATTCCTGGAAATTGCGGGATGCAATCAAGGCGGAAAAAGGGGTAAATTACTCAACGAAAAGGGAAATCCGGCAACAATCGAGGATTTGGCATTTCTTCTCAGAACTTCCGAAAATAAAATTAAATATTCCCTGCAAGTCCTTATGGATAATAAGGTTGGGTGGATGAGCGATGATTCCGTTCCAGAAATTCCTGGAGAGGGGGGGGGCATTCCAGGAATTCCTGGAATTTCAGGAGTGTTCAAGAACACAACTAAACTAAACACAACTAAACTAAACACAACTAAACAAAAGAGTATTGCGCCCGAAAAACAGAAATATCTCGATTTTGTAATGCTCACTGATGATGAACACAAAAAGCTCATTGAAAAAATCGGGCAAACGGAAACTGAGCGATACATTGAACGGCTAAACAACTATATCGGCTCAAAGGGCAAAAAATACAAATCTCATTACCATACAATCTTAAACTGGAGCAGCAAAGACAATGAAGAACGAGGCAGTAAAATTGGGAGCAGTTCTGGACAAGACGAATATTTCATCCGGTAAGTGCGAGAATTGCGGTTATAGGCCAAGATGGAGATATGGAAATGAAATTAAAAAATGGTGCTATCGCTGCATCCAGGTTTGGGAAAGAAAGCAAGGATTAACGGAATACCAGGTAGAGAGGACTATCTGTAAAATTGTCGAGCCATTGTATCTCGATGCGAAAATGAGTGATTTGTCCGTAGAGTTACAAGGTGGGCTGGAGAAGATTGGGATTGGGCAGGATATTTTCTTTCATGGCCCCATAGGAACCGGCAAAACACACGCGATGGCGGCACTTGTCCGCAAATATGTGTACGAGGGCTACGAATGCGAAAGAATCAACTTTGACGATTTCTGTGTGAAGGTTCGCTCGGCAATGTCTCCGGTAAGTACGCTGACGGAGTGGGATATGATTGAGCCGTTGAAAAATATCGACATACTTTTTATTGACGACCTTGGGCTTCGGAGTAAGCAGGAAACAGATTTTGCTTATGTGACTTTTTATTCAATTCTTAACAAGAGGCAGGAGCGAAGGTTGTCAACTGTTGTGAGTTCGAATAAAGACATCAAACACCTGGCGACTGCGTTTGACTCCAGAATAGCGAGCCGGCTCAGCACGGCTTTAATTATCGAAATGAGCGGCAAGGATCGCAGGGCAAGTGTGGCTAAACAAAAAGCAAAGGAGTAAACAATGATCACGGAAGAAACGATTAAGCAGACTAAATTTTTCATGGGAGAGGATGGTAAGTGTTATCTGGTCAGGGACGTGCGGACCGTTAAGATGGTCTCTTTGATCTGCACCAGGGACGGATCGGAGTCAGACCTTTTACTCGGCGACGATATCTGCTCACAGTTCACCCCGGCAGAGGCTTCGTTTGAGCCGTTCATACAAAACAAGGTGACGGCACAAAAGCCCGTAATAATAAAACCGCAAAAGCCGCCCTATAAGGCCATCAAGATTAACGGGAAATTAACCTATCGCAAAAAGTCGCAATACAAAGGCGTCTCACCGTTGCCTCCGAAGAGATCCGGAAAGATTCGATATCGAAGCCTATATTGGGACGGCAAGAAGGGAAAGCCTGTTACACTCGACGTGCTCGACAGGGAGCTTGAGGCGGCGGCGGTGTATCAGGACTTTGTCGGCAACAAAGACAAAGCTGCGGAGTATCGCAGCATGGACAAGCGGCTGCTTGATGAAGAGCGACACAAAGCCGACTTAAAAGAGCAGCTTGAGAACAACCCGGATCGGCCGATTGACGGGGCCGCCAGATGTGAAGTGAGGCGGAAGGGCGGCAAGATTTACGTCTGCAATCGATGCGGCCTGGAATACAAAAGCAGGGGGACTTGTGCCGGTTGCGGCGAAAAAGATATGCACGAGGAACCGGCGACGAGTTAAGGATTATGGGAATTTAGAGAAGGCTATAAAAAAGGCGGTGAATGATGGGATATAGGAAACGAAAAAAAAGACGTTTGAGATTGTGGGTCGATGGTACGTACATTCATTTCCCCGGCGACGATTGCCTGCCTGATTTTTCATGTTGCAAACCGGAGCTTGCAGCGCCAAAAGAGGAGCGCGAACTTTTTGTTAAGTTATATTTTGCAGGAAAGCACAAAGAATATGAAAGAATGATGATGATGTTTTTAGGCAGAGCCATTCCTCTGTTGACGGACAAAAAAGTTTATATTGCTGGTGGCAAACCATGAAAATTGAATTTTTCGTACCAGGAATAGCAAGGCCGGCCGGCAGTAAGAACGCCTTTAAGCATCCTCACACGGGCAATATCATTGTCACCCACGCCTGCAAAAAAACTAAGGGCTGGATGGACAGCGTGAAGTGGTTTGCGATGAAGGCGGCAAATCGGATGATTCTCCTGGACGAAGCGGTAAGGCTTGAGCTTGTGTTTGTTTACGAAAGGCCGAAAAACCACTACGGCTCCGGACGGAACGCAGGATGCCTTAAATCGTCGGCGCCAAGGTTCTACGAGAAAACGACAATGCCGGATTTAACTAAAATTTTACGCGGTGTCGAAGATGCCTTGAAAAGCGTTATCTGGAAAGACGATGCACTTGTAGTCCAGCAGGTCACAATGAAACGTTACTGCCGAGGCGATGAAAAGCCCGGCGTTTATATAACCATAATAACGATGTCAGAGGTCGTAGAGCCTTTGGATATCCAGGCCGACATTCAATTGACGGCAGAGAATAAACAAATGGAATTACTATTTAACGAAAGGAAGTGTCACTATGTCAAAGAAGAATTCGTCAATGCAAAATGAAGTTGAGAAGGGCGAGCAGATGCCCCTGATGGAAGTTGGACCCGAGCATAGCAAGGAGATCATTAAGCTTGCTCGGCAATACAAGAAGGCCCAGACGGCAAGGATAAATGCGCTTGCGGAAGAAACAAAACTTAAACACGAGCTTCTGGGGCTCATCAAGGAAGAACATCTGAAGCGCCTTGAGGACGGTACGATAATGTTTACGCTCGAAGGCTACAAGATTACCGTCACGCCGAGGGATGAGCTCGTTAAGGTCAAGGAAGATTCGGAAGCAGCGTAATGAAAACAGACAGCTTCAAAACGATAAACCGATAATGCGAAAGGAGGTGAATGCGTATGGACTAATTACCTCGGCGGCGGGGACTGCTATAAGAAGTTCTACTTGGCAGATTGTTAATCCCATAGACCGGCTTGTCGCCGGGTTCCCGCCGTCTGTTTTTGAAACGAAACATTTTTTAAGGATAATGAAATGAATGGATTAAAACAAGAAGCAGGCACGATGGCCGGAGCGAAAGCACATAGCACACCTCTCAATGAAGCGACAAATCTCATCGAGAAGGAAATTTGTCATTTGCGAGAAACGGTTACAGAACTTGAGGGTAGATTAACCCCCCTGCTCGTAGATCAACAACCATCCGGTGGGGCGCAAACAGAAACGACGCAACCGGCAAAGTCACCCTTACTTATGTTTATGGATGATACAGAAAGAGCAATTAGAACACAAAGGTGTCGGCTCAAAAATCTTCTCGAAAGGTTGCAGGTCTAAAACCGGGGGATAAAACATTTTTTTAAGGAAAACCGAAATGCTTACAGAAATGAATCAGAGTTTTGGTGGAATGGATATCACTGTTACGCCGTTGATGATGGCAATGGCCGTGCCGATCGCTCTGGCCGTAGAATTCATCAAGGCGCTTATCGGGAACTGGAAGATTATCACGCCGGAAGTAAAGAAGCCCCTGTTCCCGCTGCTCGGGATCGGCCTGGCGGTTATGAGCTTTTGGGTGGCTGGGATTGAGGGCTGGCTTATGTCCGGCGTGCTGATCGGACTATCGGCCGGCGGCGGCTACGATTTGTTCAAGGGTATGGCAAACGTGAGAAATGGAAAGCCGGTGACTAATAATTCTTCTATGGTCCTGCTGTTGTGCTTTCTACTGCTTGCTTCCGGCTGCATGTGGGCGGAGAATCCGAAAGCCGATCTGCTGTTTTCGCAGAAAACATTTTCGGCTACCGTGGACACGCTGACGGCATTGCAGATCGCGGGCAAGTTCAGCCCGGAAGAGACCAGGCAGTTGACAATACTGATACACCAGGGCCAGCAGTGTTTGCTTGAATGGGAAACGGCGATAAATGCCGGCAGGGACAGCCCGGATGTGATCGAGTTGTTCCAGGGGGTTCTCGAACAGTTAATTGATTACAACCTCGCGAAAGAGGGGTAAGGATAAAACCGAACTATTGGTTTTTTTATTGGAGATACCATGAAACGGATACCCCTTACGCGAGGAATGTTTGCCTTGGTCGATGACGCCGATTTCGAGAGACTTAACAAACATAAATGGTGTGCTTATAAAAGGCCTCAAACATTTTATGCCGGAAGAAGCACTCTCTTACCGAATGGAAAATGGCGAATGATATATATGCATCGTGAAATTTTGGGATTGAAATTTGGTGATATACGGCAAGGCGATCACAAGAATCATAACGGTCTTGATAACCGACGAGATAAACTTAGAATTTGCACCTGCTCACAAAACCATCAGAACGGGAATCCATACAGGGGTAGTTCATCCGCATTCAAAGGCATTTCCTGGCACAAAGGCGGGCATAAATGGCAGGCATTTATTAAAACTGACGGTCAAAATATTTATCTCGGTTGTTTCATGTCTGAAATCGAAGCGGCAAAGGCCTACGACATAGCTGCGAAAAAATATTTTGGCGAGTTTGCATTAACCAATTTTTGAAAGGATAAAAAGATGAGCGCGCAATCAGTTCTACTATTTATGAAACTGGTGTCCGAAGGTGTCGGAGTGGCTAAGGAAATATCAGAGTTGGCAAGGCGAATTAGGGCTGGCGAAGAAATTACCGAAGCCGAAATCGAGCTGGCACGTAAGCAGGTGGCCGAGTCCGTCGCAAGGTGGGACGAATCTGCGAAGGAGAAAACCGAACCTGCGGAGCAACCGGAACCTTAATGAGCATCTTAGGCGTAGGCCCGCCCGGTTTCTTTTGTCACTCCTTTCCGGGCGGGCAATTTTTGGAATAATTGAATGAACGTTGAGAACGAAATGAAGATTAAGGCATTGGCGCCGTGGTTCGGGGGCAAACGGAAACTGGCGCCGAGGATAGTTGAGCTGCTCGGCAAGCACCGTGTTTACTGGGAGCCGTTCTGCGGCTCGATGGCTGTGCTCATGTCGAAGCCGCAGTGTGAAATGGAAACGGTGAACGATTTGCACGGAGATATTGTCAATCTTGCGAGGGTCATTCAAGACAGAGAGCTGGGCTTCGAGCTGTACGACAAACTTGCTCGGACGTTATATTCCGAGGACCTGTTCCGCGAATCGAAGCAACGGTGGATCTCGTCACCGAATATACACGGTCAAAAGATTTTGCAGAGAGCATACGACTATTTTGTTGCTTCGTGGATGGGTATAAACGGTGTATCGGGTACCGCAAGAATTAATTATCATTTCGCACTTAGATGGTGCCGTGGCGGCGGGCAGGGAGCGACGCGATGGCAGTCTGTCGTTTCGAGTATGCCCGCATGGCATAGGAGACTTCGAAACGTTGTTATCATACGAAGGGATGCGTTCGAGCTTCTGGGCAATATCAAGGATGAAAGCGGTGTCGCTATTTACTGCGACCCGCCATATTTCGAGAAGAGCAATAAATACGTACATGAATTCGATGATGAATCTCATATAAAGCTGGCCGAGTCGCTCAGAAGATTTGTAAAGTCCAAGGTGATTATCAGCTATTACGATTGCCTGCAGGTGCGAGAATTGTACGAAGGATTCGAGGTCATTGAGATTGGCAAGAGTTATGCTTCGCTTCGAAATGCAACGCGGGGAAAGAAAAAGAAGCCTCGCAAAGAGCAGGTCGAGGTTCTTATTACAAACAGAGCCGGGCAGGAGGGGCTGTTCAAATGAAAGCAACCATCATAGAAACCAAGATTTTCTATCCCCAGTATTGCTTTGATTGTCACTGGCCTTTCGTGAGCGATAAGCGTCATTGCAAGTGCGAAAAGTGCAATGGCGAGAACGTCATAAATTGTTACAAAGAAACTTACGCTATGGCTAAGGTGAGGTACGGATTGACGGATTGACCAAAATCGGCTTAGGGAGCCACAATGATTAGAGTATTCGCAAGAAAAACCAAATGGACGCCGACCGATGAAGATGCGTTTTACGGTGTGCCTTCGTGCTTTTTTTGTGGTGAATATGCAAAAGACACACCGGTATATGTTTCATGTACGTTTACATGGGACAAAAGAAGGGCGGCCATGTTGGCTAAGGAATGGTCTTTATTTTTTGACAACGTTTTAATCGGTGGTCCGGCCTTTGACGATCCCGGTGTTTTATTTGTTCCGGGCCGATTTATTAAAGAGGGCGTTACGTTCACTTCCCGCGGCTGTCCGAAACGATGCCCGTGGTGTTTGGTACCAAAGCGTGAAGGCAAGATAAGAGAACTTCATATCTCGCCCGGCAACATCGTCCAGGACAATAACCTTTTAGCGTGCAGCCGCTATCACATTGAGCGGGTATTTGAAATGCTGGCCGGGCAGAAAAAGGCGATTAAATTTCTCGGCGGTCTGGACATTGATTACCTGAAACCTTGGCACGTCGATATGTTCAAGAAAATCAAGATAGGCAAATCGGGACTGTGCGTTGCTTGTGATCGCAAAGAGGATCTGGCCAGGCTCGATAAGGCTGCGGACCTGCTCAGTGATTTCAGTATCGAAAAGAAGCGGTGCTATGTTCTCGTTGGAATGAACGGAGAAACACAGGAAGAGGCCCAGGCACGGTGCGTGGCGGTTTACAAGAAAGGATTTCTGGTTTTCGCACAGCTTTACAGGGACCCGCAAGCAAAACAATCGAGGGGGGAATGGCGAGATTTCTGCTACTTCTGGACAAATCCGAGACTATACAGAAAAACGATAAGAGTATAGGTGACAAAATGATAATTATTACAATAAGAGATAATGTTTATTTGTGCGATATGGAGCCGGAGCAGTACGATCAGATACGCCTCAGTGTCATAGCCGCCCATGAATGTGGGTTCAAGCCAATGGAAGAGCTTGCAGTTGATTTTAAGATCAGGGTTTTATATATGAAGGACGTTGGGCCAATCTTGCAAATGGATTGGGATGAACTGACGTTCCTGATGGCTGTCATGGTCCACATGTCAACCGAGGAAATGAGGTCGTACAACTCAAGACTGATAGATGAAGTTCTCAATGCTCTGACATGCGCACTGGAGATGGAATTGCATGAGTAAGGCACCATCAAAAATATACACGGCGGAGGATATGCTTAATGCCCGACTCCAGGGCAGGAAAGAGGCGGAGGAATTTCTTCAGGCACGCATAAACTGGGTTTGCTTAACTAATCACAAACTGCTCGTAGAGATATTCAGGCTCGACTTGAGCGAACCTGTTGTGGCGGTGGCCATACCATATAAGTTCGCTGCAATGGTCGTACATAAACTGAGAAAAAAGAATCCTAAAAGCTGGCACGCCAGGATGATTAAATACTACATGAACAGGAGCGACAGGCAGGTTTTCGGCGATGTTGATATGGGTGAATTGTTATCGGAGATTACGAATGTCTCCCAGTGATAGGCACATAGAATTACAGATATTTTGAGGTAGTCGAGTAATGAATGTTGAAGACAATAGACACATACAGTCTCTTATTGATAACGGCCACGATGTTATTTGTAAGTCTGGTTGGATGTGTTGTGGAAGATTGATGCCTCCTGATGATGATTTTATCCGAAGAACTTACGCTGCTACACAGAGAGAGATTGACAGGATTATGATGTTATCTGGAGAGGGGTTAGTAGGATTCTGAGGCAGTCGAGTAATGCTTAATATAAAGAAATCTCGTAGTGGTAGAAATGGAGAACTATGTATTTCCTGGTACGAAAACCCCCGCTGGAGTAAAGAGCATAAGCAGGCAGAGCGTCGGTACCAAGAGGCGAAACTGAAGAAATTATATGAGGTAGAAAATGGCTAAGAAAAAAGCAAAAATGTTACAATTGTTTATGAAGATACCGGGGCACGGAAAGAGGTTGTCGAGTAATGGATGAACTGCTTGAAAAACTCGGTGGCTTTTTCGATTGGGTTTGGTCGGAATGTTGCCATTGTTATATTTGGACGTTGCTTTACTGGCCGGAAACGAAGAAAAAGTTTTCCCCCTGGATTCATTTGCGGAGGCCGCTTATAATACTTGCCGGTTACATGAGCAGAAATCGTGGGCTGCATTGGGATAGAAAGAGACGGTGAAATCCTGCTCCCTTTTTTCATTCCAGCTTGACGTAGGATGGACGATCTCAATCCGAGGCATAGTTAGCACGCCTGTTATCTCGCATATATTGGAGCATATCGATTAAAGTCTCTTGCCCGCAAATCGCCGATATAATGGCGCATCGATTTTGAAGTGAAGGTAAGGGGGGAGTATTGTATAGTCATGCCGGTTTAAGTATTTAACGCCCGATTGCCGAATCATTCTCACATCATGGCAAAGAAGAAAAAAACTGCGAAAAAGAAGCTGAAGGAGGGCCGTCCCACAAAGTACAAGCCTAAGTTCTGCCAAATACTCGTAGACTTCTTTGATATTGAGCCGTTCGAAAAAATGGAAATTCCGCATTATCAAAATGACGGCAAAACGTTAAAGTGGATGGATTACAAGCTGATCCCTGCCAGGATGCCAACGCTGAGGAAGTTCGCAAAGAAAATAGATGTTCACGTCTCGCATGTATACGGTTGGATAAATGAGAAGAGTCCGACTTATCATAAAGAGTTTAGCGACGCCTTTACGTGCGCCAAAGAGCTCCGCAAGGACTGGCTCATCGACCTGGGCCTGAGCGGCCTGACGCCCCCGCTGTCGTACAAATTCACGGCGATCAACGTAACGGACATGCGCGACCAGACCGGAGTGAGCCTTGGTGGGCTTGACGGAGAGCCGCTTGAGATCACGGTAAAGGTGGTGAATGGCTCGTAAATTAGACATTGAGTTCAGCGGTAAGCAGTCTGAGGCGTGGGAATATCTTAACCAGAACGATATAGCCGTCGAACTTTTATACGGTGGGGCCAAGTATGGAGGCAAGAGCTGGTTCGGTGCCGACTTTTGCTTTCTTGAATCTGTACGCCTAATCAAGGACTACGACATCAAACGCCAGGTCAATCCTATACCCGTCGGCTTCATGGGTCGCAAGGTGGGTAAGGATTTCTACGACACGACATTCGAGACATGGAAGAAGGCAATACCGTCGAGTTGCTACAAACTCAAGGGTAATCCGGTTGAGGTAATTATCGAGGGCAGAGTCAAGCTGATAACGGGCGGCCTGGATCGCACGGAGACAATCAATAAGTTCAACAGCGCAGAGTTGGCCCTGTACTTCATCGACCAGGCGGAAGAGACTCAGAAAGATGAAGTCTCGTTATTGAGGGCGGCCACATTCTGGCGGCTTTCTCTAAACGGTCGCAAGGTTCCCGGCAAGGGACTATTGACGGCGAACCCGGCCCAGTGCTGGTTGAAGCAGGAGTTTATTGATAAGGTTGCATAATGGCTACGGACGTTATCCATCGTAAATTCATCCAGGCCTTGCCGTCCGACAATCCGTATCTATCGCCGGAATATATCAATGTGCTCACTGAAACCTTCAGTCACCGGCCCGAGTTGCTTGAGGCTTATCTGCACGGTTCATGGGATGTTCTTGCCGGTGCCGACCAGGTCATTAAGGATATCTGGATTACTCGGGCCCAATCCCTGACGTTGTCATACCAGGCACGCAGGCCCCGGCTGGCTTGCGATCCGGCGAGGTTCGGGGACGATGAGACGGTGATTTATTTCTCAGAGACAACCAATATAGACGATCAGCTAATTCTGGGCCAATCGTCAATAACAGACGTGGCCCACGGATGCAAGTCAATGAGCGCCAAGCACGGCAACTGCTTGATAGTAGTAGAGGAAGACTTTCTCGGTGGCGGTGTGCTGGACATTCTCAGGGACGAGGGACTTGCTCCGTTAGGTTTCAAGGCATCAGGCTCTGCGATTAACAAGGAGCGATATACTAATGCACGGTCAGAGGCATGGCAGATTACGGCTCAGAAGTTTGCCCAAAATCAGATTGAAATGAAGCTCAGGGAAGGGGTTATGTCTCGGCACGATTTCGATCTGTTATGCCAGCAACTCTGCACGCCGATTTACAGGTTCCGGGCCGGCAAGACGTACATCGAGGAGAAGGAGGAAATCAAGGCACGTCTGCACAGGAGTCCGGACAGGGCGGATGCGTTTGTTATATTGCAGTGGTCGTATGACCTTGCCCCGGTCATGCCGGAAGATAGTGTTTATAACGAAGGCTCGGACGAGAACGACCTGGTGGAGTCCTACGCGACAAAGAGCGCGTTCGATTAGGCACGTCTTCTCAGGTCAAGTTAAAAAACCGTTATAGCCGAAGATGTTTCGATATGGCTAAAGGTAAGAAGAAAACAAAAGACGAAGAGGTAGCAAAGCCAAAGTCCACGGATGAAGGTGTTGTCAGTCTCGATGACAGAGAATACCTTATCAAGTATATTCTGGACAGCAAGAAAGAGGCTGAAGGAGCCACCGACTCACTGCGCGATAAGTGGCAGGAACTATGGCAGATATACCAGAACAAGCAGGACTACTCTAAAAAGCAGGGCTGGCAGTCCAAGACGTGCATACCAAAAATATTCATGGCAATAGAGCGTGCGTCACTGCTGATCGAACGGGCTACGCTGCAAACCTCGAAGCTTTTCCATATCGAGCTCGACGATGAATTCGTACTGCCGTTAAAGTCGATGATCCGCAGGGCCCGCAAGGATGTGGCTCATTCCCAGGAGTCTGCCCACAAGATATACGTCAAGGCCAATGACATGCTCAAGCGAATCGAGCAGGCTCCGAAGAGTCCCAAGGTCCTGCAGGTTATAGAAACGCAGCAGAAAATGATCGAGCAGGCCGATGCCGCCATAGACGCCGCGAAAGAGAAGGTCAAGTCACTCGAAGAGAAGCTGAACGAATACGAGGAGCAGTGCAAAGAAGATGATGCGAGATTCAAGGCCCATTTGAAAAAGACGAACTTCGTATCGTCATACGGCGAGATGACGAAGCCGGCCTGCTTGCTGGGTATAGGCATTATCAAACGCCTGTTTAAAGGCACGGATAAACGATTGAACTTCGAGACTAAAGACGTTCAGAACATCTACATATCGCCCGATTATCTTCCGTTCCAGGATGATCCGCCCCGCTACATTATCGAGTACAAGGAAATGCAGCTCTGCGACTTAATCGAGATTGCAAGGGAAGCCAACAAAAACCTCGAAAAGTCCGGCGAAAAAGGCCATGTCTTCGATATGGCTGAGATCGATAAGATCACGGAGACCAGCGAGCAGAAGGCCGATGAAAATGACGAGCAGAACGAAAGGCGCGGTCTCGATGAGCATAAGTCGGAATTAAAAAAGGTAAAGATCCTTGAGTTCTGGGGCACTGTTGTCAGTAAGGACGGCCGGGAAAAGAAGAAAGACCAGCTGATGATGCTCGCAAACGAAAGGTATCTCATCCGTAACCAGGACAATCCCCACGATGATAAAAAACCTCCATACGACTTTTGCGTGCCCATGCCTTATCCCCACCGCGGCCTTGCAGGGACATCAATGGTCGAGGCTGAAATCAAGCTCCAGTACACGCTGAATAACCTTTTGAATATGTTCATAGACAACCTGAACTACTCGGTCAATATGATGCTTGAGTACGATCCGCAGAAACTTCTTGAGCCGGCCAGGATGCACAGCATATTCCCCGGCAAGCTCATTAAGACCAAGACCGGAGTAACAGGACCAGTTATCAATCAGGTAAAAACTCAGGGGATTACTGCCGATGCTTTCAAGGTGTTCGAGCTTGTCACGACGGAGCTGCAGGAAGGCACGGCGGTGACGGAGTTTCTCACATCGATGCCAGGCAAAAAAGCCAAGACGCTGGGAGAGGTGGAGATCAAGACGAGCGAGTCTCACGGTTATTTCGATGTAATCGCCCGGAAGATAGAAATCAATTCCATACGAAACCTTCTGCGGAACAGCTATCAAATGCTCTGCCAGTTTACCGATGAATTCGAGAACATCGAGCGATACCAGTTCAATGTCGGCGGGCTTAGCTTACTGCTTCTGCAAAAACAGCAGGTTGAATATCTCGTGCAGGCTCTGAGTCTCGCACTTAATAACCAGCAGCTTTCGCAGTGGACCGATGTAAAGGATTTGTGGGAGCGGTTGCTGAGTATATGGAACCTCGATGAGGCCCACCGCGAGGAAGAGCCCGAACAGATGATGATGCGGCAGCAACTGCCTAATCAGCCTCAAAGGCCCCAGTTGCCGCCCGGGCAGGCGCCGCAACAGCCGCAACAGGTTAAGGGGGCGGTATAAGACGAAAGGATAGACGATGAGCAAGATTGGGAAATTTCAATACAAATGCCGTTTGTGTGGTGAAGTCTATACCGAAGGCGAAACATCTGCCAAGAACGCCAATATTCATCTTGTGGGCATTATTTACGGCTGCTTCAAAGGAGCAATGCCACAAATGGTAGATATCCACGCTTGCTGCAAAGCCGGATATGGAATCGCAGATTTACAAGGTGTGGTTTTTTTAGAGGAAGTCAAACCGCACGTGAATCGAAATGATCCTGATGTTCCGGTCTTACGAAGGAATAATTTTCATTAACTATTAGGCGCAGTGGAAGGCCTAAAGAATCATGTTTGTGAGACGAAAGACGAAAGTGAAAAATGCCATACAAAATAAAATACGTAAAAGGCGCTAAGCGACCGTGGAAGATAGTCAACAAGGACCGCAACGAGGTTGTGGGCAGCTCGACGAGCAAGGCCAGTGCCGAGGCCTCTATCCGGGCCCGTATGGGCGCCGAGAACGACCAGGACAATCTCAGGCATTATGTGAAGAGTCGGAAGAAGGCGACGAGGAAGGGAAGGTAGTCGATTAATAATAACAATTTATTTTTAAGGGAAGAACAATGGCAGAGACAGAAGACAGAGCAAAGCAGGACATTGGGCAGGACGAGGCTTACATTGTGAACCTCAAGCAGTTGGTGGAGAACGCCGCTGACATTGCCGGTCGCAATCGGGTATTATTTGATGCGATGGCGACGAACATGGTCGTTTCGATGGGTGCTATCAATGCCCAGATAGCCCGAAGCGTTGAGCAGGGAGCCACCACGTCCGGCAAAAACGCCGAGAACATCATTGGCGTCAACGAGACTGACTACGCCGCGCGGGATATTATCAACTCTCCGTGGGCCGAAGCGATGAAGGCAATCGTGACGGCGGCAGTGGCCCAGTCGGTTCCGGCGAAAGCTGAGTAGCGGTTTTATATACCCCGTAAGGGGCAATGAAAAAGGTTAAGGTATTCGAGTAAATGTTTGACCCGAATCCGAATACTGTTCGTTCCTATCGCTGCGAGAGATGCGGCAGGACGAAGACTGTCACTGTGATTTGTCCCATTCAGGGAGACGATGACTGCGAGTGCGGCGGGACATATAATGTTGTGGTTTGGGAGTTGAAGAACTGATGTTTGTTGGTGACAAAGACAATATAATCACGGCATTTGAGAAAATCGGCTATCCTCTCACCGAGAACCAAATACGATGCCTTCAAGAGGTGACTGAGGAACTCAAAAAGAACGGCCTGTCTCAGGATTTTGCAATAATGGAGGTAAAGTGCCGCGTATGCAGCTATCAGGTAAAAACCATAGTTCCCTTAGTGGCCGATCTTGAGAATCTCGGATGTTCCAATTGCGGCAATAAGACTTGCCAAGAGGTTGCCGATGATGCCGATGAGAAGGAATTGTGGCAGGAATAACCTGTTAAAAAGACATTGAATCAGTTGGAAAACCAATGGCAATAAATGGCAAAAGAGAATTGATGAATTGCTTAGGCTGTGGACGCGATACAAAAGCTATACATGGATATTGTTCACGTTGTTGTGGAATACATAAACCATACTGCACGCCTCAACAAATGCCACGCGAGACAAAAGATAGAGAAACATTTCATATAGACGGCGACTCATTTATCTCATTATTTAATGCTGATATTCACGAAGATGATTATAGCGAGAATGCTATGGCTCCGATTAAGCGTGATGAGTACGTAACAGGGAAAGAAGAAAATGCACACTATCAGAAGATGAAAAGAAAAATAGAAAGTGCGTCAAGTGATTTGTTACCGTTAAAAAGGTGAAGATATGAAAACGATTGACTTGGGCGAAAAGCCGGAAACTATGGCTCAGCCAACCAGGGGAAAAAAGGCTAAATACTACCCGACCGTCTATTACAGCGACGAGGGCGTGGCCGGTGTGTCCTCGTTTGACGAAAAGGACATTGGCAAGGTCATTACCGTTAAGGCCGAAATCAAGCTGACGGGAATCAGAAGTAACAGCAACGAGAATGACAAGAAGAAAAAGTACGATTATACCTTCGAGGTCCACAAGATTAGTATGCCGGACGATCTGAGCAAGCAGGAAGATTCCATAAAGGACAGGCGGGAAAAAAAAGCAAGGAAACAGGGATTCGAATAAACGAGTAATACTAAACCATTTTTGAAAGGTGTAAACCATGAAAACTCTAAGAATCATTGTAATTGCGGCGATGTTGCTCGTGGCGACCTCGGCTGCAATGGCGCAAACGGCGGAAGTAAACTATTCCCGGGACTATCGCTGGCACGGATTCAATATGTTCGGCGATGAATATTTCCATCCGGGCATTGCTACAAGCGTGCAGGGCTTCGATATATCCGCGGTCTCGCACATTGGCGAAGCTCACGATGATATTGAGTATTGGGATACTGTTGTAGGCTACAAGCTGCCCTGTAAAGGCCTGAACGTCTCGGTTGGGTACGGTTACTTCATCCTGCCCCGTATGGACGCTCAGGAGTTCAGCCTGACGGCACAACTGCCAGGTACAGTCTCGCCGAGGTACACGTTCGCCCACATCGAGCTTGACAATTCCGCCGCCGGCGATTTCCACGTCCTTGGGGTAGATATCGACGTGGGCGATCCGGAGGCCGTCTCTGCCGTACTGTCGGCCGATGTGACGTACAACGATGGTGTGTTCGGGATTGAGGACTGGACGCACGCTACAGCGGGGCTGACTGTGAATGTGCCGGTGGGCGATAAGCTCGTATTTCGGCCGGCTGTTCTCTACCAGTATACCATCGAGGAAGCAATCGAGCCGGAACGCAACGAGGTCTGGTACGCCGTGGGGATGCTTTATAAGTTTTAAGGCAAGGCATTTCAAGCACGCGTCGGCGTCTGGTTTGAATTGATGAAGAAGGAATAGGGAAATTATGTGTGAATATACAGGTGAATATCAAAATATCATACAGATACACCATCAATTCAGGGATGGAAAAACTGTGATGGTGGCGCAAAAGGAAATAAACAACATTGATGAAATGCGAGTATTTGCAAGAGAAACAGCCAAAAGTCACCCACTGCCGGAAGGTACACAATGGTTTTTCTGTAACGAGAAATCCAGGCACTTCGTCGTGGCAGTCGATCCCAGTGAGGCGGTTGTAGTGAGTTGAGATTATTAGCAAGTACAAAAAACAACAAAACGCCAAAGTTGAGGTTGGCATAGTATGTCTTGCCTGCTGTGACTGTGGATTGGTTCACAAGATGGGATTTACGGTAGATGGAAAGGGAATAATGAGATTGGATTTTGAGCGTGACAATAAAGCAACGGCACAATTGCGTCGAGGTAAGTTTCCATACCTGAAAGACGGAAGCGGCAAGTGGAAAATGGTCAGGCTTGATAAGGTATTGAAATGAACGAGAATCAGCCACCGGAAGAAATCAGCGAAGCGCTGCGAAAGGCAAGTAAGCTCAGGGCAATGATAGCGTCCCCGGGCTGGCATGATATTATTCTGCCCGACCTTCTCGAAGCGAAGAATGGTCTCGAGCAGGAACTTATCAGGACCGAATGGACTGACATAGCCGAGATGAACAAGTGCCGCTACCGGCTCCTGGCCATCAACGAGTTTCTCGACCGAATCGATATAGCGATCGATGAGGCCGCTGAGATTGAGAAGGAATCGGCAATTAAGGAAGCGACGGGCAAGCATGAGTAACGAAAACAAAAACCTGTCTCGAACCAGTACGATACTCAGGACCGAGGCCATAAAGGAATCGCTCGGCAAGCAGATAATGGCGCGTGTGCCGGAGCGGGAAGGCTTCACAGGACAGGTAACTGTCGAGGTCCATTTGCTTGACGGTCAAGTGAAAGACGTCTTTATGACGAAGAGAAGCAAGGTAGTAGAGGTGCAATAGCAGCTCTTTCTAAAACTTAAAACGCTATTATAGCGATACGACAAGCGAAAAGAAGCCCGTATTCGATTCGGTGTGTGCCGAGTTGAATGCGGGTTTTTTATTTATATGTAATCAGCTTGAACAATCCCAACGGGACTCAAGCGAAGAAAAAGGAGATACGAAGATGGCAGAAAATGAGGACATTCAAAATGAGGATGTATCCGCAGGCCAACCCCAGCAAGATGCCGGGACAATTGCAGCGGATCAAACAGCGGGCGAAGGCGACGCAGGTGCAGCAGCAGCCGAGGACCAAACCGACTACAAGGCAGAGCACGCAAAGCTTCAGGAAAGCCAGAAGGAGCTTCAGGCGAAGCTGACCCAGACGGCCCAGGAAGCGGCTCGTCACAAGCAGCTTTTGGATACGATTAGTCCCTACGTCGATTATTCGAGGCTCCAGGGCGGCGGAAACGCGCCGGCAGCCGGCTCGGATGAAGATGAGGTCGAAGAGTACGTGACTTCAAAACAGGTCAAAGAGCTTGTCGGCAATCTGAGTGCGAAATTCAAGCAGGAGCTGCTCGCACAGAACGTCAGGGCGAAGTATCCGGATGTTTGCGACAACGGGCCTAACGAGGTTATCGTTAGACACTTCCTTGATAAAGATACCTCTCCCTACGAAACCCCGGAAGAGCGCATCAAAAGTGCCGTTGAAAAAGCCCGCGAACATATAAAGTCCTTAAAGGCCGAAGGCAGGAAAGAGGCTGAGGCCGAACGTGCCAAAACCGAGGCGGAAGCCAAGGCCAAGGCCGCCGCGGCCGCTAAAGCCTCCGGACTTGCCGCATCGGGAAATACATCTCCTTCAGCAGCAGCGGAAACGCCGGAATTGACCGGCGAAAGTTATGTCCAACAGAGGAGAGACAAACGCGCACAAACGCAGACGGTCGCTCCTTAGTTGATTTTAAGGAGTATTAAATTATGGCAGCACAACAAGTATGGGTGACAAGCACTCTCGGCGGTTATCTGACCAACCCGCGATTGTCACATAAAATCTGGGATGCGTCCCAGCCGTTAATGAGATTTACCCAGTTCTGCAACATCAAGGAAGATACGCTGAACGCGGGATCCAAGGGCGGAATCGTCCTCTTCGATAAGATCGGCGATATTCCCGGCACGCACGGCACACTGGTCGAGACCCAGACCATGCCAAGGGCTAACTTCGTGCTCGGGCAGGGAACGGCTACCATTGCCGAGTACGGACTTGCTATTCCATATACAGGCAAGATCGAAAAGATATCGGAGTTCAATATCGACAACATGATCCACAAGCGGCTGAGGAACCACCAGGCCCAAACGCTCGATAGGGCATGCGCCGCCGCCTTCAAGGATACGCTCGCCAAGTACACCTGCACCACCACCGATTCGTTCATCCTGGGTACGGCCGGCACAACTACGGACACCGCCATTGCGAATCTTAACAGCTTCCACGTTAAGAACATCTGCGACCAGTTGACGATCTGGAACGTGCCGCCCTTCGATAACGAGGGCAACTACGTATGCGTAGCTTCGGTCAAAGCGCTCCGGGGGCTCACAGACGATTCGGCATGGATAGATGTTTACAAGTACACCAAGCCGGGGCAGAGACTGACCAACGAGGCGGGCAAGATCTACAACTGCCGATTCGTGAAAGAGAACCATATCCTCAGCAACTCTCTTAACACATCTTACGGTGAGTTTGTGGTTTTCGGCGATGATGCCGTGATGGAGATACCGGTCGAGGAGCCTCACATTACTTATGAGGTAAAGGACCACGGGCGGGACAAGTCTATCGCTTGGCGGTGCCTGACGACCTTCAAGAGTATATGGTGCGACACGGGTGGCAAGACCGGGGATAGTGTGGATACTACCAAGGGGTGGACTCCTCACATAATCCACGGCACGTCCGCTGTTTAGTTTAGTGTTAATAGGCAGCGTGGAACCCAAACAGGCAATTTGAAATTAGGAGTAAATAACAATGTCTGGAGAACAATACACAGATCCGCTGTATCACGCAGCGGCTGAAATGCAAATTCCCAATATTAGCGGTACGGCAACTGCGACGGCCTCGGCTGCAGCGGCTCCTTCGGTGGATGCTTCCAAATTCGAGCTGTTCGCCCGTTGCAAGCTGCTGGCCATGAAGGCCCAGGTTTTGACGGCTTCGCCAATTCCCACGGCAAGCCTGGCCCTGATGAACGGCACTACTCAGCTCGGCGATATCGCCCTCGGTACGTCGACGGCCTTGACAGATGTGGATGGAACTATGACGGCGGCCGCATGTGCCGACATAGCGGCCAATACGGAACTCCAGGTCGATGTAACCGGTACTGCTACGGTCTCGGCCGGCGTCGTTACGGTCGGCCCGGTGAATCTGCGAATGACGTATCAAAGATTATTCGAATGAAAGAATTAGTAATTTCGTCTTTGCATTCGGCGGGAGGGGCTCGAAAGTCTCTCCCGCTGATGTTACGAAGGAATAAACATGATTTACAACTGCTTCATGTTCTACGATGAGTTCGACCTTCTGGATATTCGCCTTGAAGAACTGTCCGGCCTTGTCGATAAGTTCGTTCTGATCGAATCCGACAGGACGTATACCGGCAAGCCAAAGCCCCTGTATTTCTGCGAAAATAGCGGGCGTTACGTTAAATACGCGGACAGGCTCGTTCATATTATCTCGAAACAGACCGCATATCACTGTACGGAAGCGTGGGCCAACGAATGGGCACAGAGGGAGTCTATCGACGATTATTTGAAAACCGTATGCCTTCCCAACGATAGGATTATCCTTACCGACGCCGATGAGATTGTCAGTGCCGACGTCATACCGATTATCAAGATGATCGATTTTCCCGGCAGGCTGAATATGCGCAACTATTATTACTGGCTTAACTGTCTCCAGAAGGTCTATTGGGTATGGCCTTCTTTCTGCCTTTACAAGGACTACGAATCGGCCCGGCAATTACGGCAGGGCAGTGACGACCGGCCTGTATTACCTGATGCCGGGTGGCACTTTGCATACTTGATGAGCCCGGAAAGGATAGCGGAAAAGCTCGGCGCTTTCTCTCATTCTGAATATGACAGGCCGGAATATACGAACATAGAGCATATCGAGAAATGCAGAAGCGAGGGCATCGACCTGTTCGGCCGGCCGGGGTATGAGTATATTTTCACCGATTTGTCCGAGCTGCCGAAATGTATCCGCGATAATCCCGGTAAATATTCAAAATATATAGCGGATTATTGCCTGTCGAGAACGGATGTTATCAATGACCTAAACTTGCAGGAGCCGTTAAGAAGATGATACCTGTTATCATACCGTTCTATAAGAATCGAGATCAGCTTGACAAATGCCTTGAGCATCTGCGAAATCAGACGGTCCGTGCCCAGGTTTATATCCACGATAATACCGATGAAAATATCTATTTCACAAGGGCCGTCAACGTCGGCTTGAGGGCATTCTTAAAAAGCGATCCCGAGGAACCGTATATTATCATTCTCAATCAGGATATGTACCTGGAGACCGGGGCCGTCGAGGAAATGGTGAAGTTTATGGACGGTACGCCGGATTGCGGGATCGGAATGCCTTTGCAGTTATCATCTAAAAAACCCGATGAAGTTATATTTGCCGGCGGGGTGGGGACTTACCCGATAGGCACTGCCGCGGTCGGTCCTTTGGCTGTTTTCCGCGATAATAACCAGTTGCGATGGGCCAGTGCCTGCTGCTGGATTATGCGAACGGCCATGCTGAGAGAGATCGGCCTGCTCGATGAGAATATGCAGCTTGTCGGCAGTGACAGCGATTATTGCTTTACGGCAAGGTCGCGGGGTTTTCAAATCTGGAATATTGTCAGGGCCCGGGGAGTTCACGAAGGCGGGGCATCTAAAGAGCACGGCTCGAATGAGTTGTGCGCACGAAAGATTCTCGATATGAATTATTACGCCCGCAAATGGATTACAGGGGAGCTTTTCCAGACGCTCAGCCATCCGAACGTGGGATCGAGCGCCGAAGAACTGAAACCGCATATCGAAAAAATACGCAGTCAATGCAGACAAATTGCAGGATTAAGAGCAAAGACGAAAGGTTAACAGATGTGGAATTCGCAAACATCGCAGGGTTACGAGGCCCAGAAGTGCAGGTACAGGGTAGCAAGTTATCTGCGTGGTAATGGTCTCGATATCGGATGCGGCAATGAGAAGGTCTGCTCCGAAGCCACGGGTATAGACATCGCAGGCACGGCGGCCGATATCAAACTGGACCTGTCGGCAGACAATGCGCTGTCAATATTTGCTGACGGCGTTTTCGATTATGTCTTCAGCTCGCACTGCCTGGAGGATTTCAAGTGCACAAAAGAAATACTTGCCGAGTGGTGGCGTGTCATTAAGCCGGGCGGCAATTTGATACTCTACGGACCCGATCCCGATTATTACCCGAGAGTCGGCACGGCGGGCGCAAATACGAACCATCAGTGCGATCTGTACTGGCAGGATGTTTGGGCAATAATCAAAAAGTTCGGCAACGCCAAATTGATGCATGGCAGCAGGCACAACGAGAGTAACGAATATTCGTGGCAGCTCATTGTTAGAAAGCGCGTGGGCCTGCTCAGGCGTATTCTTCCGGCCTGTATGACCGAGCCATTGAAGGCCAGTAACGGTTTCGTGGCGTTCCCGCGTAAAAAGGTTACGAAAAAGGAGTGCCTGGTAATCAGGTACGGGGCTTTAGGCGACGCCGTCTGGGCAACGAGCGTATTGAGGCAACTCAAATCCGAGGGCTATTATATCGTCTACAACTGCACGCCTTACTCGGCCGAAGTATTAAGGGAATGTCCCTGGATAGACGAGTTCATGCTTCAGGAGCGTGACGTTGTTCCAAATCCCGAACTGGGTCCGTATTGGGAGGAAATCGGCAAAGGCTTCGAACGGGTCGTCAATCTCTGCGAAAGTGTGGAAAAAACACTGCTGGTCCGACAGGGCACTGCCGAATATCATCTTTCTCACAAAAAGCGTAACGAGCTTTGCAATGTAAATTACATGGACAGGACGATGGATGCCGCCGGTTATCCCGATATGAAAGGCCAGTTACCGGAACTGCATTTTACCGATATGGAAGAATCGCTGGCCCGGATTATCCGCGGGATGAACGAAGACAAGTTTATGATTATCTGGTCGCTGTCGGGTTCGAGTCTTCATAAGGCTTATCCCTGGACCCACATCGTGGCCGGCACAATTCATCAGAAGCATCCGGACATTGTTATCTTTACGGTCGGCGACGAGATGTGCAAGATCCTGGAGTCGTGGAACCATCATAACACACTCAACAAGTCCGGCGTCTGGACCATTCGCCAGTCAATGCTGATGACGAAATATGCAGACCTTGTTGTAGGGCCGGAGACGGGGGTGCTCAACGCGGCAAGCTGCTACGATACTCCCAAGATCGTCTTTCTCAGTCATTCATCGCCGGAGAACCTGACAAAATACTGGAAGAACTGCACGGCATTGTCCGCGCCGGTTAACTGCCAGCCGTGTCACAGGCTGATTTACGACGGCGAATGCCTCGTATCAAAAGCCCAGGTCAAGACCGTGGACGGCAATATCATACCATTAAACGTAAGGCACGATGGTGCAAAGTGTATGGAAGCCCTCAAGCCTGAAAGAATAATCGAAGCAATCGAAAAATATTACAGGAGATGGAAAAATGTTAGACAAAAGTAGACCTTACGATATCGCCGGCTCGAAGAACAGAACCCTCTGGAAGCAGGATGGCGTTTATTACAATCCGAGTACCGGCGAAGAGGTTGACGTATCGGCGAAAGCCCCGGCACCGCCCGTCAAGGAACCGGGATTGACCTGCAAATTGTGCGGCGCGGTCAGGCAGACTCCCGAGCTTTTCAAGGAGCATCTGCTGGCCGTGCATCGAGACGAGCCGGGAGTATTGCCGGATAAACCGGATGACATCGAACCCGATGATCCGGTCAATCCCGATGAACCACCGGTCGAACCCCCGGTCGAACCCCCGGTCGAACCCCCTGTCGAACCACCGGCTGATCCCCCGGTCGACCCGAAGGCCAAACCGAAGGCCAAACCGAAGAAAAAGTAAAGGGCGGGAAGGAAACAAAGCAAGCGTATTTAACTGCCTTAAAAATTGAATAAAAGGGAGTATTGAAATGAGAGTTAAAAAAAGACAAATTGCTGTAAAAGGTTTCGCGCGCCTGCAAATCGTTGATACTAAGACGAAGAAGATTGTTGGCGACTCCGGCTGGTTCGAAAACCAGGTTACCAACTACGGCTTGAACAGTTGTATCGTTGCCGCCCCGATAGGCGCAGCCTCCGTCCAGGCCGCCGGTCTCAGGCTTGGCAGTGGAGCAACCCCGGCGGCAAGTGACGTGGCCCTTGCTGACAGCCATTCCGCTTACTACTCGGCGTTCGCTCAGAGTTCCGTTATTGACAGTCTGACCGCCCGTATGACACAAAGCTTCAACGGCACACTGGGCGCCGTCACGATTGCCAATATCGGGGTGTTTGCCAATTCGTCCGGCTCGCTGCTGGCAGGCAAAACTTTCGCTTCTTCGGCATTGGCTACCACGCAGTCCGTCAACTGTTCCTACGAGTGGCGTTACTCGACGAGCTAAGATAGCAGAAGGGACATTTTGGCTGATGGCAAAAAGAATAAACAGAGCTTTATTCCAGAAGGCCAGCGGCATCAAGCTTGATATCGGCTGCGGGCAATTCAAGCAGAAAGGATTCGTCGGACTCGATCAATACAGGCAGCCCGGCGTGGATATCGTCTGGGACATTCAGCGGTTTCCCTGGCCCGTGCCCGACAGTTGCTGTTTCCAGGTTTTGATGTCGCATATATGGGAGCACATAGAGCCTAAATACAGATTTGCCGTGATGGATGAATTGTGGCGGATCTGCCGGCACGACGGCCAGTTGCTCTTGAGCTGTCCCTATGCCGGCAGTTATTTAGAGGCCGCCCACCCGGCGCATTATATGTGCCCCAACGAGGCGACGTTCCAGTTCTTCGATCCCGAGTTTCAATTGTGGCACAGTTGCAGCTACAAGAAGCCCCTGCCGTGGAAGATCGCCAGGAGCGTGTTTTCTCTGAACGGCTGCATTGAGATTATCATGGAGCCGCGCAAAGATAAAAAAGGAAAACCTGTAATGCCGCCGAAGTTCGATAAGCAGAGACCGGAAGATGCGGTTGAAATGTCACCGAAGAAAGAAGGATTTAAAAATGGCTCAAAGTGATGGAGTGAAAATAACCGATGCAGTCAATGTCGAAATTACCGAAACCGTCGAGCCCGCACCTGTCAAGCCAGGTGACGATGATAGGCGGCGCCAAGCTGATACAGAGCGGTGCGAACGGGAACCCGAGGAATAGATTACTGATCGTTACGGCCTCCCTGGGCATTGTGCGAATGGAATGGTCAATGTCAAGGTACGGGCAGCCTACGCCCCCCAACTGGTCCGCGGGGGGCCGTTCTTTGGGATTAGGCTGTACCGTGCCCTTGCACTTCCTTGTTGCCGACGCCCAGAACTTCGGCTGCGAGGATGTAGTCAACCAGGGATACGAGTGGATGCTTCTTTGGGAGGATGATGTTATTGCCCCGCCCGACGCCTTCCTGCAACTGAATCAGTATATTAAGAAAGCGGATATTCCCGTTGTGAGCGGCCTGTATTACCTCAAGAGCAATTACACCGAGCCCGTTCTTTACAGGGGCCTGGGCACGGGCGCTTATGAAGATTTCAAAGTAGGCGACAATGTCTGGGCCGACGGCGTTCCCACGGGATTTCTCCTGATCCATTCATCGCTTATCAAGCTGATGTGGGACGAGAGCGAGGAATACGAAACCGTCGGCGGCCGGAAGACAAGGAAGGTCTTCGAGACTCCGGCCAAATGCTACTACGACCGCGATACGAACTCTTTCGCTTCCGGCAGCGGCACGTCTGACCTTAATTGGTGCGCTCGTGTTATCAAAGAGAATGTCTTGAAGCGGGCGGGATGGCCGAAGATTGGACGGAAGAAGTATCCGTTCTTGTGCGATACGAACATATTCTGTAAGCACATTGACCTTTCGACAGGTCGGCAATATCCGTAGGGAGTACAAATGCCACCGGTAAGAAGCATAAATCTCGAAGATGGAATTGCAATCACGATGACTGGCGGTATGCAGTTCATCGAGTCGAAGTTGAATGTTCAAGGCCGCCTGGCCGGTGTGGCCGGCAATCTCAAAAAGAAGGAAGCCAAGTTCAACGAATGGCTCCAAATGCAGCCGCCGTTTGCCTATACATTCCCTCGGTCGGATTACGAGCCCGACCACCCGGTATGGACAGACCCCGGCAATCTTCCCGTATGGCGGTGGGTTACTGCGGATGGTCTGAATGTAGTAGAAGTCTCGATGTGGATATGGATTCATATCATTAACGATGCTCCCTTGACTCTGACTTCCAAATGCCAGAACAAAGAACTTGGCCCGATTACAGGAGAATGGTGGCTGTAAAAAATGGCACTCGCATTCCATGATGGTTTTGAAACTGGTGGGGCAGACGCTTGGTTGAGCGTTACCGGTTCGCCTACGTTTGTTGCTGGGGCGGCTCGTACTGGCGGATATGGGATGCGGTGCAACACGTCGGCGGCACAGGCTTTCATTACATCTATTTCTACAGGAAATATTAATGTTTCAAAATGGTCTTTTAATCTCTATATAACTTCTTTGCCCAATTCTGATTGCACAATTCTTATTGGTTCCAATTCTCCGACGTCAACATATCAAGGTTATCTTGTTTTGACTACGACGGGCTATTTGAAATACTTTGATTCTGATGGAACGCCTCTTGATACAGGTACAACAGCACTACAGACAGGCCAATGGTATCGAATATCAGGAGGCTATGAGAGTAGTACATTTAAGGTTTATATAGATGGTAACGAAGAACTTGCAGGGGCTGTGACATCTCTGAAGCAACTTCGTGGAGCTTATTTTCATCTTGGTGTTTACACAAGTTGCACAGCGGATTTATATTTTGATGATTTTGCCTGCGATAGTATAATAAACACCGACGACCTCGGCGACATCCGCACTTTAGCCGCCCGTCCTGCAGGGGAGGGAACGGATGATGACAACTATACAACCGATCCGCAGGGCTGGGCAGATTCGACCGGTGCTGCCGATGCGGTTTATACCGAACTTACGGACGATCCGCCGAACACGGCATTATACAACCGTTCGACCGGCGACGCTTTGACACATCGCTATTCGGTTACGATGGACCAGTGCGGCAGCGGCAATCTCGCGGGCATCGGCGGCTCGGATACAATCGAGGCCGTCAATTTCATGTGGCTATATCAGACGAATGGCGGCGGTACCGATGATTACGGTATTCGTATTCGATGCAGCGACGATGGCGGCTCGCCTTACACTAACGATAACATAGACGATCCAAAAACTGCCACATGGATTGCTCACTACGACGCCGCTACGCCGGTGGGCGCGAACGCCTGGACTCAGGCTTATGTCAACAGTCTTGAAATGGGCATGGCGACTGTTTCATCAGGCGGCAAATACCTGGGTTTTGACGAAGCCTATGCGATGGTGGCGTTTAAGGTAGCTGGTGTTTCCGCTTTGAGTGTCAATGTCTTTGACAGTATCGGCGTCGCCGAGGATGTTGCTGCTGTACGATTACCAAGAGAGATAGAAGTCGCCGACAATGTAGGTATTACGGATAATGTTTCCGTAGAAATCCCCGTGCTGGAAGTCAATGTCTACGATTCCATAGGAGTAGCAGACGCGGTTGATGTCAAGTTTAGTTTTCTTCAAATACTTGTTTACGAGTTAATAGCGGTCGCATCCGCAGTTGCCGCCTTGATTCCATTTGCCGGGCCTGTCTCTGTCTTCGATTCGGTGGCTGTGGCTGACAGTGTTTCGGTTGAGATACCGGTTCTGGAGGTCTCAGTCTACGACTCTATCGGCGTCGCCGACGAAACCTATGATGAGCTTGCCGTTTTGGATGTCTCTGTCTATGACGATATCGGCCTGTCTGATACGGTTGGCCTGGCCCTGGATGTGTATGAGATTTCAGTAGTTGACCTTGTGGGTGTTTCCGATGAAGTTGATGCTTCCGTCACAGGGGCCTTGACGGTTTCGGTATATGATGACATTGGTGTTGCCGAAGATGTTTCCGTAGAAATCCCCGTTCTGGAAGTTAATGTATTCGATTCTATCGGCGTGGCGGAAGATGCAATTTGTCAGTGTAATCCACTTTTAGGTAATGACTTCTCTGGTGATACATCTTGTATTGCTCTTTGGAACTTTGAACCGTCTGCACTTACCGTTGATTCCAAAGGTGCGAATACGCTTACTAATAATATTGAAGTTGCTGAAAATACATTAGATTATAAGCAAGGGACTGGCTGTGGAGAATGGGAGGCAAGCGAAGGCGATTCGTTAACTATTGACGATGATGATGTGGATAGCGGATTTCCTTGCAAATATGGTGAATCAAATCGTTCATTTTCCATTTGTGGATGGTTCAAAGTAAATTCATTGGCATACACGCATTATTTATGCTTTTTTGCAAGTGCATACGAAGAGAACAAAGCCTTTGCTATTGTTGTAGCCACAAATGGTTATTTGGCCCTGTTTGTATCTTCTGATGGCAGTTCATTTAATTCTCATGCAGTAAGTCCGGCTTTAAGCACTGACATCTGGTATTTCGTTGGAATCACTTATGAAGATGTTACAGGCAAATACAAGATTAGCATTTATAATGAATCTACCTTACTTAAGGCATCAACTGGAACATCTTCCGTTAAGTCAATCTTTATAGGTACGCCAAAAACCTTTCATATTGGCTATCCAGATTATAACATAACCTGGGACGGTTTGGTAGACGAGTTCGTTGTTTTCAATCGAGTCCTGAGTGTAGAAGAAATTGATGCTATTTGGAATAGGCAATTCCCCGTTCTAAATGTAAATGTCGCAGATAATATCGGTGTTGCCGAAAATGTTTCAGTCGAAATCCCCGCCGCCGGCGCTTTATCAGTAAATGTCAGCGACAATATCGGTGTCTTGGACGAAGTTGAAGCTCTTGTCCCCATCCTTGAAGTCTCAGTTTCCGATACCATTGGTCTGGCCGATGAGGCCGCCGCTGAACTTGATTTATACGAGATAGCTGTAAGCGATGATATCGGCGTGAATGACGAAGCAGGATTGTCCATTCCCGTATTGCTTGTTTCGGTATTTGATTCAATCGGGCTTGGCGATGACGTCGGCCTTGAGATACCAGTCCTTGAAGTATCCGTATTTGATTCCGTTGGCCTGGCGGATGAAACAGCCTCACAGATTCCCATATTAGAGATATTGGCCGCTGACAATGTCGGCCTGAGCGATGCGGTCGAAGTTTCAATCCCTGTCCTGGAAGTCTCAGTTGCCGATACAATTGGTCTGACCGATGCGGTCGATACCTTCTATCCATTGCTGGAAATTGCGGTAGGCGACATCATAGGACTCACAGACGGCGCCACGGCGATCCGCCAGGATGCAGCCGTATTGAACGTCTATGTTTTTGACGACATTCAGGTAAGCGACGAGGCGGATATTCAGATCGCCGTCTATGAAGTCTGCGTATTCGATGCCGTGGGCGTTGCCGATGAGACGGCAATACAACTGCCGGTCCTTGAGGTATTGGCCTCCGATTCGGTAGGTGTTACGGACGTTACCGGCCTTGAGGTTCCCGTACTGGAAATATTCGTTTCCGATTCATTAGGCCTGACCGATGCTGCCGGTGTTACACTTGTGGAAGCGGGCGTTCTCTCGGTCAATGTGTACGATACGATATCGCTTTCGGACTCAGTAGAACAGCAGTTTACTTTCTATGAAATCTCGGTCTACGATACCCTTACCGTCATTGACGAGCAGGCTGTCCTTCTGACGGTTTTGAACGTGGCTGTATCCGATTCGCTGGTCCTGACCGATTCTGTCGTTATCGTTCGACCAGGCGCCGCCTTTACCGTTGACGTGTACGATATCATAGGATTGGCCGATGCCGCCGCCTGTGTGCGACTGCCCGACTGGCAACACCCGACCGAAGACAGCTTGGCCGAATGGGCGCCGGTAACAGACCCGAGCGCAGCCGAATGGACACCGTCAGAAGACGGAAGCGCGGCTGAATGGAAGCCGGTTGCGGATGCGAGCGATTGTGAATGGAGCAAGACCGGTGAAGTAAGTTCGGCTTTTTGGTCGAAAGTATAAGAAGTAAGTAAAAAGTCAATAGAGAGATTGGGATACCTTGAAAGAGAGCCCCATGCGTGGCAAAGCCATGTGTGGGTTTTTTTTTATGGAGTATGAAGAAAATGCAGTTTTCGGAAATCAGAACGAATCTTACCGACAATATCGAAGGCGATGATTTTACGAACCTGACGACCGCGATGCTCAACGGCTGGATCAACGATGCCGTGCGATGGAGCTGCGAAGGGCAGGTCATCCTTCCGAACGGGCAACTCATTTCCCATGACTTCTCGTTCATCGTCAACGAGGTCCAGGCGTCCACGATAGATTTGCAGCGCAAGTACGACCTGCCGGACGGCACGACAGCCGGCGCATGGGAGTTCCGCAAGGATAAGAATGTCGAGCTTATCGACGCCGACGATAACCGCGTGCCGCTGACCAAATTGCACAAGAAAGATATTGAGGACGACCCTGATTTCGCTTACCTGCTGGACAAGGGGACGCCGACCCATTTCTGTATCGAGCAGTTCAAGATATGGCTTTTCTGCCTGCCCGACCATTCCTGTAACAGCGATGAGGCCTGGACTTTCAATATGGAGTATTGGGGCTACCTTCCGCTGCTGGTTGAAGATACCGATACGAACGTCTTCACGAATAAGTTCCATAATCTTATCGAATGGAAAGCAACGGCATTAGCTATGGAATGGGCAAAAGACCCATCTTTAGAATACTACGAAAACAAGGCGGTCAAGAGACTGGTTGAAATGATTACAAATGACCAGGCAATCGAATTAGGCGGTATCGAAAAAGGTATGCAGCCTGCTGCCGGCAATTCTTTAGGAGTATGATAAAATGTCACTAACACGAGCATGGCAGGAAGAATTCCCTGATAACGATAATTACGGCTTCGAATTAGATGACTACCAGAGACAGATTCGCACAGATGTCCGGGAACGGCTCGCCGTCCAGCACAAGGCCTACCTCGATGAGACGGACCATACGGACGTCGGGGAGCATAAGCCGGGCGAATGCACCGTGTCTTACATCGGGCTCAAGTCAACATTCCCAACACCCGCGATGTCGACAAAGGGTTGTATCGCTATCGCTACCGACGAGGCAAACCAGCAGTATTACTGGACAGGATCGGCATGGGCGAAGGTCCAGGAGCCGATGCTGATTACAGGCGATCAGGGCATTGCCGGCGTCAAGACCTTTGCCGATATTAAGGCTTCGGCCGATATCGATATCGGTACTCACAATTTTAGGGCGCAGACGCTCCAATCGGATGTAATAACGGGCACGCCGCCCCTGGTGGTGGCCTCGGCAACGAAAGTCGAAAACCTTAATGCCGATACTGTTGACGGCAAGCATGGTAACGCTCAATTCGGGGCGTGGGTAAGTAAAGCGGCAGATACAGAATACACCGCCGATACTGATGGATATGCGATAGGCTATCTTACCACATCAAGTTGTACAATTACAGGTTACACACCAACAGCAACTTTAAGGGTTCGAGATTCGACTTATCAAGGCAATGCCGGTTCCGTCACTCTTCCTGTTAGAAAAGGCGATACTTGGAAAATGGTTCTTTCTGGTACTAATCCAACAGCCATTGTTTTCTGGCTGCCGAGAGGTGTTCCGGATGTTTAAATTCTAAATATGAAAACCGAAACTGAAATAATACCTGCCCCGATTGGGGGCCTGAACTACTCGCAGGCGGGCGACGAGATCCTGCCCGTTGAAATGTCCGGCTGCCAGAACGTCTCCGTTCAGGACGGCCTAATTCAAAAACGGCACGGATACAAGACATTCGGCTCCAATCTTCCTTTGTCCGGCCCTATAATGGGATTCGACCAGTTCAGGAAGATGTCCGGGGCCACGTACCTTCTTGCCATGACGACAAAGGATATTTACCGCTGGCACTCCGTCAAAGCGCAATGGGACCTGCTGACCGAGAAAGTATCGCTCGACGACTGCGAGGACGATCCCGCGGCCTGGGTTCCTTCGTCCGATGTTACGGTAGAGCGCGAAACGACTGATATCAAGGTGGGCGAAACTTCCGTCAAAATTACGATAGGCGATAATTTCGGGACCGGCCAGGTTGTGTTCAGGGAAAAGGCATACGGGGATATCAGCGCTTACGACCATATCCGTTTCTGGATAAAGTCATCCATCGCATTAGCGGCCGGTGACTTGCAGTTTGTTTTGAATGCGGTCGGATTCCCTTCGGAACTTAACGTTTCCGTCTACGATGCACTGGCCCTCTCAGACGGGCCGGTAATGAGCCTTGATGCCTATGGTGTGTGTGTTCAGGATACCATCGGGCTGGCGGACGATATTTCGATTGCCGTCGATTCGCCGACCGTACTGGATGTATCTGTGAGCGATTCGCTGTCCCTTGCCGACGCCGCCATGCAGGCACCGCCGCTGAGAGTCCTGGACCTTCCCGCCCTCGCCGCCGGTACCTGGACTCAGGTGTACCTTGATTTGAGAATCTTAAACCTGACTTCTGACCTGACAAACGTGGGATCCATTGCCCTGAAGGCGACATCTGATTTCGGGGCGTGCGATATCCTGATAGACGATTTCAACGCTTACGACTGCTTCACAGGCAACGATACCGACTATTTCAGCTTCGACCATATCCGTAAAGTTGACCAGGCCGATATGTGGTGGTGCTGCACTAACGGCAAGGATAATATCAAGAGGTACGACGGCAATATCCTGATGGACCTTGAGGGCTCGCCGCCGAAGGCAGCAATACTTCGACAGTTCAAGGATTATCTAATGGCTTTCGATACGGTGGAGGGCGGCAACCCGATGCACCAGCGGGCCCGCTGGCCAAATACCGCCGACCCGACAAACTGGCTGACCGGCAACGCAAAATACAAGGACCTGCCGGGAAGCGATTGGATTAAGCAGGCCCTGCGATACAAGGGCGATTACCTGGTCGTTCTCAAGGATAAAAGCCTTTGGCTCGGCTACGCCAGCGACGATACGGATATCTTCCGTTTCGATAATAAGGTCCCTGAGATAGGTTGCGCCTCGGGCCGAAGCGCAGTCTGCCTGGGCGAGGAGATTGTCCTTTTGGGATGGGACGATTTCTATATCTTCGACGGTATCGAGGCCGAGGCCATCGGCAAGCTCATACGCAAGGAATTGTTCAGAATCCTCAAGACCGAGCAGATCGACCGGGCGTTCGGTGTGGACCTGGCAGATGAGAAGGAATACTGGCTCCACGTCGTCTCTACTTATGCCGACTATCCCGATATCGCCTGGTGTCTCAACAGGCAGTCCGGCCGGTGGACACGGCACAAATTCTCCGACTTGTTTACGGCCTACGGCCACTACTACATAGAAAACGCCCTGCGGATAGGCGATTTGACGATGAAGGTCCGCGATATGAACTGGCGGATCGGCGATCGGCGGCTGCTGAGCATGACGCCGACGCTGCTGTTCGGCGACGTTAACGGCTACGTTTACGAGTACAGTACCATAGAGACTAACGACAATGGGACGGCAATAGATGCTTGGTTCGATACGAAGGATTTCGATCCGGCCGGCCCGGATGCTCGGAACCGGTCTGTAAGGCTCGATGTATATTATACGGGCGGCAGTCTGGATGTATATTACTCGAAAGATAAGGGTAAGAGCTGGACGCTGCTGAAAACTTTAGCGACCAGTACCACGCTTGAACTTCCCCAAACGGTCAAAAAGAGAATCGACTTCCGGCAGATTCGCTGGCGATTCAGAAACGCACAGAAAGACCAGACCTTCTCCTTTCAGAAGGCCGTGATGTACTGGCAGAGGGCGGGGGCGAGATTGAATGTCTGAGATAGGTAAAAAACTCAATTACCCTGGCACTAAGCAGATAGGCGATCCATTGACCCAGCGGTACGCCCGCAAGCTGACCCGGACTCTCGACGACCTCAAGGCCCAGTTGATGCGCTCGCTGAAAAACTATATCGATGAGCTGATTGAGAATATCAATATCGAGATCGGCTCGATGGATCACGGAGAACTTACCGGCCTGCAGGATGTGGAAGACCACCTGTACGCCTTCCTGATTGACGCATCGAGGGCCTTTACCGCGCACGGGCCCGGCTTCTCGAACGATACATCGCTGGCAGACGCATCAATGTATGCGGCGGTCTCGGAGTACGCGATCAAGGCCTACGTCGACGCACTGCTGGCATATATCCTGGCCTCTCCGTTAGGCTCGATAGTTTATGTCTGGGAAGACTGGGAAGAAAACAAATTTATCGAAAGACTCGTCCCGGGCCAGTACGGCCAGGTCCTTACGACCGGCGGGGCTAATCAAAAGCCGTTCTGGTCATGGGTGTGGCAGGAGCCGGGCGCGGACTTCGGCGGTAAGATTTACTACAGGGTCTGGATGTATGCCTACGTTAGAGAATGCTCGATTATCAGTATGGACGTTGAAAATACGGTGCAGGCAGGCGGCCTGACTTCCATCCAGAGGGACAGTATAGACGACACGGATTACTTTAATGGTTATCGTCACGAGCTGGATGCGAGTGTCCTTGACGCATCGATCATAACGATGGACGAGACGAAACAGATAGAAGCTTCGATGAATTCGAGTTACAAGTTTCCTTTGATGATACATCCGAACGATTCTGTGGGCCTGACGGATGCGGTGACGATAGTAATATCTCTGGAAGTCAACGTGTTCGATTCGCTGAGTGTGACGGATTATGTGGAAGGAAGCGTATCTTAAAGGAAAAAATAAAATGATTAAGCGAACTCATAAGTTTGGAAAAAAACCAAAAAAGCAATTGCAGGAAAAAAAGAAGCTCGGAGCTTCGATGCAATCTTCTTTTTCCGTCTCCGTAAAGGACATTAAAAATGAAAATACTAACACCAAGTAGAAAGATTATCCATCCCCGAAACCTTTTTGCCACGCTCGATGACCTGAAGCGAAGAAAAAAGATCAGGGAATCGGATATAGCGATGGATTTGATTGCGACGATTGGAGTAAGCGAAAAAGGGAAGTGCATCGGAAAAGAATCCTTCAGATGCAACAGCTTCAACGCCAACTGGATGAGGATCCTGCGATATTTAATGGCCGACTGCCTCGGCAATGTGGTCAATTCCATGGACGGCGAGACGTACATCGCAGGCGTGGTAACAGACAATGACTTAAATGTTACGAAAACCTCTAATCCCACATTGGGCCCGGTTATCGGTACCGGCACGACTACCCATGCGGTCACCGATCACAATCTCGAACAGCAGATTACTAACGGCTCGGTTGCTCCTGTCGCATCGGCCCTGACGGGAACTACCCATGCAAGTTCGTCAAGCCAATATGTGATAAAGGACGACGGCGGCAATTCTATATCCAACGATGAGTATAACCAGTATTTTATTGAGCTGACTTCCGGCGCCCTCAGCGGGGAAGAACGCATTATTGAGGACACCATAGACAGCTCTCCGGATTATTTCTATCTTTATGGCATCAGTGAAGGTTACGGCGGCTTCGCCAACGATACGGACGTTGACGGTGTGGCGTATAAGATCAAGTCATACGGAATGATGGTTCACGGCACTGTCGGTTTTACGGCCCCTGAGGATGATGGCGACCTGGTATCCACGATTACTTTAACGCGGACTTTTGCCAACGGCTGCGGAGAAACTATCGACGTTACGGAGTTCGGTCTGAAAGTCAGCGCTTCATATTCCGGTAGTTACTCTATACGTCCTTTGGTTATTCGCGACGTCAAGGAGACGCCCGTATCCATCGCTAACGGGCAGGAATTAACATTGACATATACCTTTGCATGTGAGGCATAATATGTTTCAATTACAATTACAAGTGCAAACGATTCATCCGGAAAAGGGAATCACAAGCTCGCGGGCGTGGACGTCCAAAAGTTTTGTGAAAAATTTCCTCCACCTGCTCTACGGCAACCTGATTACCAATACATACGTATATCCGATAGATACGGGCGGGACGCCGAGAAACAACGCCAGTAGTTACCAAACTTCCAATTTACTTAAATGCCCCCAGGTATTCGGCGGAAGCAGGGTATATACTTATTATGATTACCGTGAGAATTTCGGCGAGGACGTCGGGATTCAGGTAGGAGACGGAGTGGCGGCCAATACGGCCCTTACATATACGCTCCATCAGAAAATAGATCACGGGGTCGGAACCGGTGAGCTTGAATACAGCGGCGGATTTTTCGGGGAGCCCACTATTGACGGCGCCGATACTTATTTCGATATAGAACGAATCTTTAGAAACGCTTCCGGCGGCTCGATTGTGATTAAGGAATACTCGATTGTCGTACTATGGGGTGATACGTCTTCAAATAGCTACCCGATTCTTATCGTGCGGGATGTTTTCACGGAAGAAATCGATTGGGTGACGGTGGCGAACAGTGAGTACCTTAAAATAACTTACCGTTTGCTCGTCACTGTGTGATAATATTATGAACGATAAAATGACATCTAAAACACAACGGAATAACATCAAACCAATGTTCTTTGGCATAGCCAAGATAATGATGATATCCGTATGCCTGTTTTTCACATGTGCATTTTTGTGTATTAGCTTGTGGCATTTTGCCAGAACGAACAGCATTCCTCATCGCTTGATGAGCCTTAAACTTATCGGGATATTGTTTTCTATATCGTTTCCTTTGTCGATGGGAATTCTCTATGCCTTTTTCGGTTTTGGAATATCTATTATAAGTTTCTTTGCCTTCTGGTGTCTGTTTATATTTATGATAATATTTTCGTTGGTATTCATTTATTTTTGGCCTGTTCTTTTTTCTGTATTTACTACTACCCTTACAGGCGTTTTTTCTGCCTTTTGGCGTTTGTGCATAACTCTTTGTTCTTTCGTTATGACATTTTTTACAACTGTAATACAAGCCATCAGGCGTGGATTTGTCTTTATAGTATTCATCAAGAGGTTTAATTCGTTTGCAATGAGAACAACGTTTAGTTATGATTTGCTCAGCCATAATCAACTCCTTAAAAGTTGGTTTCGGTTAGAGCCATTGGCAGGAACCACTCTTGCCTTTGGCTCGCTTTATTATAACTTCGCAAAGAGATATTTCAATCATAAATTTGAAAGACGTGTACAAATTATTGGTAACTGTATGACATATACGCTTTCGATAGCGACTTAAAAAAGAGCGATGAATTATGAGTTATGAAATGGGACGGGAAGAATTGAAGGAGTAAAAAAAATGGCATTACCATTATTACCATTAGCCATAGGAGCGGGTGCGGGTGCGGGCCTCAGTTCGCTATTCGGCAAGAAAGAAAAACCAAAGCTCCTGATGCTCCCGGAACAGCGGGCGGCCTATAGTTCTCTCCTGCC
>ENA-OVNA01000005-OVNA01000005.1-marine-sediment-metagenome-genome-assembly--contig:-NODE-5-length-34066-cov-3.639913_pt1 | contig 34066 bp, 53 predicted proteins | sample MGYA00250101_ERZ650185 | MGnify/ENA primary metagenome ERZ650185 (study PRJEB26730, sample SAMN04396783) | marine sediment metagenome | isolation source: Baltic marine sediment | place: Denmark...
GCACGGCATCATCGGGTCCACGTAGACGCTCATGTCTCGTTCTCCATCAGCGGTGCGGCGGCGTGCACGTCGGCGACCGGCTCACCTGTCTCCTCACTCACCTTGCGGACATACGTTTCGGAAATGTCGCCGGTGATGCAGCGCCGCCCGGTTTTCAGGCAGGCCCGCAACGTCGTTCCTGTCCCCATGAACGGGTCCACAACAAGATCGCCGGGATGGGTGCTCATCAGGATCGCACGTTCAACGATGCCTTCCGGGTGCTGCGTTGGATGCCACGACCGGCGCTCCCGGTTATTGCCCTGAACGCGGCACAACCCCGGCGTGTCGGCTGGTCCTCCCCACACGTCGCCTGGAACGCGCCCGCGTGGGTCTGCGCGTTTGTCGCCCATCTGCTGGCGCTTGGACGGAATCCGAATCGCGTCGGTATTCCACACGAAGCCGGGCACAGAGATACGGAAGATCGGGCGGTAGTTGTTGCCCAAGTCGCTGTGCCGGTGCTGGCCGAATGTGAAGTACCACGGGATCATCCGCACGTCTCGGTCCGCGCTTGTATGCGAAGCCCACGCCCACACCGCACTCTGCCAGATCGCGTTGACGCTGAACCAGACGACTGGCGCGGTTACGGCAGACAGGTCAAGCCACGTTGCCAGATTGCGGACATATTCGCCACGGTCCATCGCGTCGGATCGCCCGTTGTCGTATTGAAGCCCTATGTTGTCCGGCGGATCCGCGAAGACCATCGCGGCGCCCCCTACAGCGCCAAGAAGTTCGACAGCGTCGGCGACGATCAGGGTCATTGCTCTCCGCCCTTCCTGCGCAGCCGCTGCATGAGCCAATAGGTGTGCGGGGCTTTGCCCGTCTTGCGGGCACATTCCCGGCGGAACGCCGCGCGCAAACGCGGCCACGCCACAGCAAGCTCGCGCCACACGCCAGACACCCCCGCCATCGACTCGGCGAGTTGCGCGTCAGATACGCCGCACGCATCGCAAAACAGCAGACACCGCCGAAGGTCGTCCGGGTCGGCGGGGTGCGCACGGAATCCGTCCCAGGCGTAGCTTGACAGGCGTATCTCGTAAACCGCGGCAAGCATCGCCGCCGACGACATGCCGTGCTCGCCATTCGCAACCCATCCCATGGCGCGGCTGTCCACCAGCGTCAATTCGCGTGTCGTGGTCATGTCTCGTTCTCCATCAGCGGTGCGGCGGCGTGCTTTACCTCGCGGCCCACAATGCGGATCAGTTCGTGCAGCGGGTGAAACCCGACGCGCTCGACCACGCGCCCCGACGCCGACACCACGCGGACGCGGTACGCGCCGGTCGGCAGGCGCTCGGCCGTGCAGCGGAAATCCCAGAGGCGTTCGTTCGGAGCGGTCATTGCTCGCCCTCCCCGTTCGCCAGTTCAAGCAGCACGTCGGCATGGCATGGCCTGTCGAGCGCGCACCAGCAAGCGAGGTTTTTGCCGCGCAGTTGCGGCAGGTCGAAGCGGAGGTCTTGCCAGCTTCCGCCGCGCGTTGTGATCTCTTGGCGGTAAAGCGCAGTTGCCTCTGCTGCGTCCGGGACACCAAGACTCCCCTGAATAAACACGTTTCCCCATTTCGAGCCGCGGCCGACGTAGACCGTGTTCGGCGGCATGCGCCAGCCCTTCGTCCGCTTGCGTTGTATGCGTTTCGGGGTCATCACACGCCCTCCGGGAATTGCAGGTATTCGAGGCCGTCGAGTCGCCGACCGCTCGCCTTCGTGCCGACCAGCTCGCCGCGATGATCCCACTCGCCCCACTGTTTCAAGTACCACGGGACGCCTGCCGCCTCGCAGTCATCCCGGACCTCGCAAACCCAGTCCGGGTGCATCGGGCGGGCGTTGCGGCGGGGCTTGGCGGACTCGCCGCCGACGATGACCCAATCGAGCCGCGCGGGTATCCCGTCGGTCGGCAGGTCGTGGATGTAGTCCCACAGGTCCACCGGCCCCAGGAGCGGTTCCAGCGAGACGGCGCGGCAGGCGGCGGGCGTGGCCAGCAGGTCCGGGATCATCTTGTCCGCGCTCGCCTGGTCCCACGCGGAGACGCCGAGGATGACGTTCGGCAGCGTTGGCGCCATCGGGCGGCGCAACACATCCTTCATCCGGCCCGGCCGCTTTGTCAGGACGACGTAGCGATGCCGCGGCGTATCCAGCATGACCTCCCACACGGCCCGGATTTGCCCGTCGCTGACCCCCTCGTGGAACAGGTCCGACCGCGGGCAGACGAACACGGTCCGCGGTTCTCGCCAGCGCAGCGGCTTGGCGAGGGCCTCGTCGCCTTGGAACATCGGCCCCGTGTTGAATGAATACGATTTGCCGTTCCAGTCTTTGCCGCAGCGCCCCAGGTGGCGAAACCGCGTATCCTCCTCGCGTCGCGCCCAGCAGTTGCGGCAGCCCTCGCCGACGGGCGAGCAGCCGATGAACGGGGACCACGTTTCGGCGCGACGGCCGTCAGGCCAGTGCAGCCACGATATTTGGGATTGATTCGACTTCATTTCTCGCCCTCCGCTTCGGCTTCCTTGGTTACCTCGACCACGCCATAGCCGAGGTCTTTCGCCACCAGTTTTGTCGGCTGTCCGCAGAAGATGATCTCGTCATTTCCAGCCAACAACACTTGTCGCCACTCGGCCCGCGTCATGCGTTGAGAGAACCGCTTCAAGGTCCAATGGCTTTTTGCTAGGGCATCAGTCACGACGCACCCCCGTTCTTCGCAAGCTCCGGGAAGCACTCGTCTATTGCCGCCTCGAACCAGTTCGCGTCGTATGCAACCGCGTGGCCGCTGCTCTCGCGTATCTTGTTCTCCGCAATGTAGCCAGACACGCGGGCAAACAGAATTGCAGCCCTTGCCGCCACGTCTGCCGCCTTGCCGGGGTCTGATGTGTCGAGTTTCATTTCATGTCTCCTGTTGTTCATCTGTAATCAGTGGCGTCTGCGCGGAGATCGTTACAATCACCCGGCCGCCTTTGACCGGCTCGCGCATATACTGGTGCATCGTCTTGATCTGCGAATCGTCCGCCATGATGTCCGCATGTTGGAGCGCGTCCAGCAGGCACTTGTTTATGTTGTCGATGTCGCGGCGCTTGCGGTCTGGCGGGTATATCTGCTGCATAAGTTCAAGCGGCCCGTGCAGCATCGGGAACCCCTCTTTCTTGACGTAGGCCCACACAGCACGTCTGTAGACCTTGCCCGGCTTCTTGATATAGACGCGTCCGCGAACATACCCGTAATAGTTGTTGATGCTCGGCGGGTAGGGCAATGTGAGTGTAATTTCAGTCATGGCACGCCTCGTCTACAAAAGAGTAATCTGCCGGGCTCACATACCTGATGGGCAGGGCCAGCCGCACGGCAATCTCGATCTCGGCGAGCACGCCGCGAGACTTGTCCCACCCGTCCAGCATCAGAATCCATAACTCGTCGCACATGGCGAGCATCTCTTCCGAGTGGCCTTTCCAGTACTGCCAGCTTGTCGGCAAACTACTGGCGATGGCGATAGGATGTGAATGGGCGATGGGGCTGTAGACGCGCACGTTATGGCGAGCAAACGCGCCCGCGGCTTTGCAAGCATCCTTGAAGCGAGTCCGCATGACGATTCTGCTCCGGTCTGTGTACGGCGATGCGAGGTAGATCATGGGGTCAGTCCTTTCGGAAAAGAAAACAGGCGGCCGAGCCACGAATGACCCGGCACGCCTGCGGAGACAACCGACGCGCCCGCCACAGGCGCTTCGGAAGTGTTCTGTCGCCAGAATGGTAGTCTCCTGATTTCATCGCGTCCAGCCCTAGTGTGCGACGCCGGGGTTTTTCTTGCCGCCCTTGTCGCTGCCCTCGAACAGGGCGTTGCCCTTGGCGCCCTTGGCCGGCGGTGCCTCTTCGGGCTGCGTCCCTGGCGTGCCACGTTCGCCCGTGTTCGTCTTGGGCGCCGGGGTGGGCTCCGTGGCCGGCTTCTCCGGCTCGGCGGCACTGTCGCCGCCCTGGGCGTCCTCCGCGGCCGTGTCGACGGGCTGGCCGTCGTTGGTCAGGGCCACGGGCGTCTCGCGCGTGAAGCCGAACTTCTTTTCGCCGCCGTCGGCGATGCTGGCCAGTGACGGTCGCGTGACCTCACCGTCGATGATGTCCGACAGCTCGTCCATCGTCGGCATACCCATGAGGCACTCGGGCGCGTACAGCCGCGCGAGGAACGTCGCGGCCCGATACCGGAACATGATCTCCGGCATCGTCTGCCACTTGCTGCCGCGCTTGTCGGCCCATCCCTCGGCAACGACCATGTCCCACGAGACGGTTGCCTCGCAGAGGTCGCCCGTCACCCGGTGCGTAGCGAACGCGGTGCAGCTGCCCGCCTTGCCCTCGCCGGAGCGTTTCCACTGGATCGGCCCGGTGAACGGCCCGCGGGAGTTGACCAGCGCGATCGCCAGCTTCGCCTCCATGCCGGGCTTGCCGCCGACCACGTAGGTGTTCTGCATGAACATGAACGGGTCGACGTGCAGGCGGATGGCCATCTGGCAGGCGATCATGCAGTCGGCGGGCTTGCCCTGATAGTGCTCGGGCACCATCTGCGACTGCGAGAACATCGTGGCCACGCGCCACAGCTGATTGAACCGGGCCGAGTCGAGGAAGTTATTGAACTCCCCGTCGTCGTAGACGGCCAGCGGCGCGAGCGCCTTGGATCGCTGCCCGTCATCCCGCGCCCGGGCCAGCGCCTTGTTCGTCTCTGCCTTGTCGGGCTTGGCCTCGGTGACCTCGCCCGTCTCGGGGTCGACAGTCTCTGTTTTCATCTCTTCGGTCATGGTTGTCTCCTGTGCCCGTCGTGCGGGCGGTTAGGACTCGCTGCACACCTCGCGCAGCTTGGTGATCTCTTTGGATTCGACGGCGCCCGCGTCGCGGAGCGCTTCCAGGAACTCGCTCTTGGCCTTCCCCTTGCCGCGGTGCGGGGCGTGCGAGCCGACCGCATCGAGGAGTTTCGTCTTGCCGACCTTCATGCACGCGGCGATCTCGTCCTGCGTCAGGGCGTCGGCCATCAGCGGCCATGCCTTCTGCGGGTCGATCTCGTCGCGGCTCTCGGCCACCAGCGCGAGCGTCTTGCCGTCGCCGGTCGGCAGCGGCCCGTTGGCAGCGATCTCGTTCCGCAGCCATCCGTCGAACTGCTCGATGGCCTTGGTCAGCACCTTGGCGCGTCGGTAGAGGTCGACGACTTTGGGGCCCATCAGCTCGCGGTTGCCCGCGTCGATGGCCGGGAGCGTCTCGCCCGTGAGGTCCGCGACGGTGGCCAACACGATCTGTCGGCGGGCATCGCACGTCGCCTGCCTGCGGCAATAACGGCAGTGCTCGCCGACCGTGTACGTGCCGTCCCACTCGACCACGCGGTTCATCCACTCGTCGAGCCACGCGACGATCTGCTCACGCGCCCAGTGCCGCACGATGTACTTGCGGTCGCGGAGGCGCACGGTCACGCCGTGGACGACCTCCACGCCATCGACGGCCATCATCGCGGCGTAGGCGGCCATCTGGTGGTACTCGTCGCTGTCCACGCGGCCCGACTTCCAGTCGAGGAACGCGGCCTCGTTGACCGTGTTCGACGCGAGATCGACGTGGCCCGTGATCGCGGCCAAACCGCCTGTTGCGCGTGGTGAATGCAGCGCCAAGGATTCCTCGACGGTCGGGTTGGGGAAGTACGACTTGAGTTCCCGCCAGGCCTGCATCCCGAAGCGGCAGAGCATCTCGAACTCATCGAGCGACTCATCGGGAACGCCGCACTCGTCGGCGAACGGTTGGAGGTCGGGCAGGTCGTTCAACCCGTCGACCACGACGCGGGCCATCACCGCATGAATCGCGGTGCCCATAGACGCGGCGTCGTTGGCCGTGTCGATGCGGATTTCGTCGGGCTCGATGCGGACCGAGCCGGGACAGGCGAAGGCCATGGGCATGGCGCTCGCGCGAAAAGACATTGTTTCAGTCATGGCGGTTGTCTCCTTCAAGGTTTCTGGTTCTGGACGAGGCGTCCGGTTCCGCGCCCGTCGACTTCGACGAGCACGCGTTTGATATTGGCGATACAGGCGGTGCGTTGCAAGCCGGAAGTTAGATTTTGTTTCCAGCGGAGCAGGCGGAACAGTGGGTCGCGCTTGGCGCACTCGCAGTGCCATCCGACCGCCGGCCGCCCAGGTAGGTCAAACTCGTAGACCAGCCGGGCCGGTTTCAGCGGCTCACCGCAACGGGCGCAGAGGGGGTTTTTACGCATGGTCGGCCTCCGTCTTCCGCGTCACATTTGTGATCCGAAGCCGAAGCAGCATCTGGCCGACCTCCACCAGCAGGAAGTTCGGCACGGGGGTCACGTGACTGGCGAGCCAACCCTGCTGATGGCACAATCGACAACCCTCGCCTTTGCAGCCGCCGCAGATAACCTCGATCTTGATCATCGTCTCCCGCGGCTTGTGCTTGCGTTTGACCGCCCAGTCCATCGCGTCCATGATGGCCTGTATCGTTCCTTCGTCGTAGGCGACCTCTGCCCGCTCGCCCCACGACAGGTTGGGGTCGTTCTTGTAGTTCTCAGGCACGGGCCACCCGCCTTCCGAGCCGATAGAGCCCATACGCCAGCAGGCACGGCAGGATGACGACGGCAGTCAAAGCGTAGATGGCGGCCGTCACGGGGACGAACATCAGGTTCCCGAAGAACCGCGTGAATGGAATCGGCTTACTCATGGGCTTCGCTCCTTTCGCTGATCTCTTGTAACGCCTCTCGCGGGCAGAACCATGAGTCCTCGATAAAGTGCCCGACAGCGTAGGCCTTCTCGTCAACGATCTTGACACGGCAGACCTTTCCGGGCAGGTCTTCCCACCGTTTGATCTTGAGGGCGGACAGGACACCCATGACGAAGGCTCCGGCTGCGACATGTGCAACACGGCAGTTCCTCGTCTTATCGTACCTGTCGAGGGCGAAGCCGCCGAACGGTTGCGACGTCTCGCCGTAGTCCAGCATGAGGTACGCGGTCATTATGCAGTGCTCTTCTTGACCCAGCATGGTGCTGGTTATCTTGGCGTTACGCACTGTGTTCATTGTCATTCTCCTCTGCGGCTTCGACGGCGCCGTCCTCGATGATGATCGTGCAGCCGCCGCCCTTGCCGACGCGCTCGATCCACAGTTGTGCGTCGCTGGCCTTGACCATCTCGGTCACGATCCGCATGGAGTCCTCGTCCAGGAGGGAACCGTCACGGACGAGCAGCACCTTCAGCTTCGGGTTGGCGGCGATGGCCATGCCGACAGACACCCGCAACTGCTCGGCGCTGGACGCCTGCTCGAACGGCACGCCGTTGAACGTCACGCCCTCGTCGCCGAACGCCAGTCCGGGCACCGGGAACGGGGCCGCCGCCAGCGCCGACGCCTTCTCGTCGTCGATCTTCTGGATGTCCGCCGTAAGCGTTTCAGCCTGCGCCCGGGCCGCCTGGAAGCGGTCCAACCGGGCGGCGCGTTCACCGGCCATCGCCACCTGCTTGTTGACGGCCTCGGCGGACTCGATGCGCTGGCGGATGGGTTCGATGTCGATGCAGGGCATCGCGTCGGCTTCCGCGTACCGCTGCCGGTGATCCTCGGTCGCCTGCTGCTGCTCGGATTCCAGCGTCGCCAGCGTCTGCTGCCACGCGGCGATCTGTCCCTTGGCCTTCTCGATCCGCTCGGCGTAATCGTCGAGGTTGCCGCGGAGGTCCATCACCTCGCGGCACGCATCATCCTTGACCTTGTTCGTGCGCTCGGCCTCGCGTAGCTCGCCCATCAGTTGCTGGATGCTCACCGGCGCGTCGGGGATGCCATCATGCGGTACGGGCAGCGCCTTGAACTGGGCCTCGCATTCCTTTGCCGCCCGGTTCGCCTGCGTCCGCTCGTCGTACAGCGCCGCACGGCGGGCGTCCATGTCCCGGAAGTCCAGCCCGACGAGGTCCTTCAGCGTCGCCAGCTGGTCGGCGGGCTTCATTCGCAGGAACGCCAGCGGGTCGAACGTCAGCCGCCCGACGAGGTCGTCCAGCATCTTCTGCGGCGATGAGTACCTCGCCGTGCCGTCAGCGTTTGTCACGGTCAACGACGTTCGCCCCTGTGCGGAGATCGTGCGGCGGACGACCAGTCCGTCCAGCTCGCAGGTGATCTCGGCACTGTCGGCCCCGTCGCGTACAGGGCGGCCCGGTATGGCAGCGCCGCCGCTCAGCGCGTACATGATCGCGTCCAAGACGCTCGACTTGCCTTGTGCGTTGTTGCCGCCCACCACGACCATGTTCCGGTCGGGGGAGATGTCCACGGCTCGAAGCCGCTTCACGTTGTCGGCTTTCAGATTGATGATTCTCATGGTTGTCTCCTGTGCCCGTCATGCGGGCGGTTTGAGGATTTGATTCAGTCTTGCAGCAAAGGCCTGGGCCGCGGCGCGGGCGACGGGTTCTGGGAGCGACCCTTCACCCTCGAAGCAGAATGTGGCAGCCCAAGTATTGGGTTCATCTGTCAACGACACATCCCAGTATCTCTCTCTCCATATTGCCCGCCAGTAGACGGGCTCACTGCTGTCGGCTTCGGTTCTCATGGTTGTCTCATGCCGGATGGCCCGGCGTCAAAGGGTGCCCCGGCTCCCGAAGGTTCTCACGGCCAGCCGGGAACCGGGGCGGTCAGGTGCCTCCGCGCACGCGGAGGAATCACCCAGCGTCTTGTTCGTCCTCGTCGTCATCGTCCTCGCCGCCCGGCTCGCCGAACGGCAGCGTGCCCTGCGCCCGGTCCCCGTCGATGTAGGCCCACGCCTCGTTGACGAGGTCGCCGACCACCGCGGCCTGTTCCGGCGACAGGCAGTACTCGCTCGGCGCATCCTCGCCGTCGCCGTCGACCTGCTCGGCCTTGTAGGGCGTGTTCAGCACGAGCGGCCTGCCAGAGGTTTCCAGCGGCCGAACCGACTTGATCACGCAGCCGAACGTCGGCTCGCCCTGATCCGGCGTCGTCCAGCGGAGCGAGACGCCGCGCACTTCGATGTCCCATTCGGGCGGCGCCTCGACCAGCTCGAGCGCCACCGGGCGAAGCGCCTCGATGGCCGCGATGAAGCTGGCCTTCGGGATGTCCTGGCACGTGACCTTGTGCTCGTCACGCTGGCCCTTGTCGCCGATGACGACGTACTCGACGACGACCTTCTTGCCGTCAAAGTAGATCTTCTGCATCTGCCTGTTCGCTGTCATGGTTCAGTCCGTTTCTGCGGGCGTTATGCCCACGATAAGAGTCTGCCGCCCCCACGCGAGAGCGGCTGTATGCGTCGGGAAATACAGGTCAAGCCGTGCGCCACGGATCGCCCCGCCCCTGTCTAGGACGGGCACGCGGCCATAACCGGGGATGTCGATCATCGTGCCGAACGGGATCGACGGGTCGGCGGCGCAGAACCGCCCGCCGTTGACGGTCACGGGCTGGCCGGATGCGGTCACGCCGTCAGCGAATTCTCCGCAGCAGCACCGGCCGGGGCAGTAGGCCGTAACAACCATTTCTGCGGCGACTTGACGATTCGCACGATGCTGTACTGGTACAGGTTGCGGCGCTGGTAGTGTCGGGCGTCCTCGCGCCGGGCGAAGCCCCGAATAACCCGCCAGCGCCCGCGACTGACCTGCACGCGGATATCCCACGTCGTCGTCCGTGACATGATGCGCTCCTTGTCTGGCGGCCTCGCGGACGACGCCTGCGGCACAGGCGATCCAGAGCGTCGCCAGCATCGTCGCGGCCAGCCGGGTTGTCAGTGAATACGTCATTGCGCCACTCCGATGATAAACCGCGTCGTGCGGGGCGACTCGCCCACCTGCCGCACGATGAGGTCTATCGGGCGGCGAGGCTCACACTCTACCGGGAGATCGAGCCGCAGCGAAAACAGATGCAGCATGTTCGGCTCTTCGTTGTTTATCGCGGCGATCAGCTTCTTGAAGGTGACCATATCGTTCGACGTGTTCCACGTCGGCAGGCAGTCAGCGGGGAACCACGGGCAGACGCATCGGTGGATTTCCACGCGGCAGGCTTGGTCGGCCGTGAAAACGAACAGTCCGTTCGTCTGCCGCCAAATCCCGTGGGGTATGCGGACCCGCGAGCGCATCTCGGTCTCGCCGATGCGCCCGAGGAGCCACGGTATCCACGGCGTGTCAGGGAGGGGCTCAAATAGGCCAACGCTGGTGATGGTGTCATCGGTTGGCGCTTCTGCTTCTGTGGCGCAACTGTATCTCATCATGGCGGTTGTCTCCTTCATCAGTTTTCAGGTGATCGTGACGGTTCGACGCGGGCCAATATACAGCTGTAGGCCGAGGACGTCAACGGCGGCCTGCAAAGTTTCCACGGTGACCGGGCCGCCGCGTTCCATGCGATACCACGTGTTGATGTGGACGCCGGTCAGCGCGGCCAGTTCGCTGACGGATCGGCCGTCGGCCTCGCGGAGTTTGCGGAGATCTGAAATCAATCGGTAAGCGTTACTCATTGTCGTTTCCCTTCTTCATGGGTAGTCCTGTGATGGGGTCGGTCGCCTGCAGGATGCAGACGCCGCGCCCCGGAATGTAGGTCCAACGGTAGTGCTCACCCAGCGCGGCGGTTCGCTTGACCGCCTTCTTCTCGCTGCATGACGACTCGGTGATGATCCAGACCTTGCCGCCGATGGTGATGCGGTTGGTGTTCATGTCTCTCGCCCGTCCTCCTCGTCGCACGGGTGCACGGCTTCGCAGAAGACCGCCAGCAGTTTCACGTTCGGCAGGAATAGATCGTTGGCGACCTTGTCGGCTATCACAACGTCATGCTCGGGGGCGGTCATGGCCTTCGATGTGGCGGCCAGCGCTCGGATGCCTGCCACCACGTCGCGTTCCAACGTGTCCCAGTCAGCGTCGGCCATTCGTTTCATCGTCGTTTTCATCGCGGTCTCCTGTGGTTGGTGGTTGCGTGGCTCGCGCCTTCGCGGTCGCGGCCCGGAGGGTATCTGTTACGGCGAGCCAGTATGCCCGCTCTTTGCCTTGTCGCAACGCGGTCGTGTGGATGTCGATGCGGCGGATGGCGTCCTCACATGCCGCCAAGAGGTCCGGCGCGGCTCGCTCGAGCCTGCGAGTGTTGGCCTTCTGTTTCTTTTCCCGTATGCGTCGATCCTGTTTGGATTCGTTCATGGCGTCAATCTCCTTTCGCTTTCGCCAGTTCGTCGCGGGCACGCTTGGCGGCGCGGCAGGCGGCGCAGAGCCCGCTGCCGATCGTTCCGTCCTCGCACCGGCAGGCGTTCTCCGCGTGCGGCCAGAGGTCTTCGACCAGCCGCATGAACGCCAGCTTCGCGGCGCATTCGTCGGCGGACTCCTGCCGCAGCGTCCGCAGCTCGTCCGCCACGTCCTTCGGCACCGTGTACGCCCGGCAGTTGCAGACCACGTTGTCGGTCAGTTCCGCCTCGTCGACGATATGGACGGGCAGTCGGCCGAGGCAGACCAGCGGGACTTGCGGTTCTCTTTCTACGCTCATGTCCGGTTCTCCTTGTGCCGCGGGCGGCCTATTCCGCCCGGTAAAGCCCCGCCGGGCATCGCAGCCCGGCGAAGCGCCTGACGCGCGGGGCTATTCGGGCAGAGCGTTGCGGAGAACGTCCACCCATGTGGCCTGTACACTATCCTCGTCCTCGCATAGGTCGGGGAACTCGTCCAGCAGGCCGCGAATGACTTCCCGCACGGCCGCAACAAGCTCCTCGTGGGCATTGCAGGCCCGGACGATATAGGCGGCGTTGGCTTCTCCGTTGGCCGGTAGGCGGTACGGGCTCCCGTCGATTGAAACCGTGTCCAGCGTGGCGATAAACTCCGCATCGCCCCGGATGCTGATTGTTTCGTCGCCGTCGCGGTCCTTTGCCGGGATTGCTTCCCACGGTGTCGGCGTGTGCTGTGTCGCTGTCGCGGGGGTTTCGTTCGCAGCGGCGTCCCAACCGATGCCCACGTAATCCGCGGCGATGACCGGGTCCGCGTCGGTGTCCGGGTCCCCCTCGATCATGCGAGCGAAGGCCTCCTGCGCGTCTTGGCGGGCAGTGCCGTGGTAATACGCCCGTCGCCCGTACTGGTCAGCGTGTTTGGGGCCGTACTGGTCGATGTCGTTCATGGTTGTCTCCTTGCCGGGCCCGCGTTGGCGAGCCCGGCGTGGCGTTGGGGCGGATTAGTACCCGCCGGTCAGTTCGATGCGGAACTCGCCGCTCGTGGTTATCTCGGCGATGAATACAACGCCTTGGCGCACCAGCTCAGCAATGATGCGGGCGAATGTTTCGGCTGCTCTGGGCTCGTCTTCTCGGAATGTGATGGTGTTCTTCGTGGCGTTCATCGGTTGTCTCCTTCGTGGTTCGCGGTATTCGGTTTTCGCATCTACCAACACGTTATACCATATATCGTCAATTCGCAAGCGCGAACTGAAACAATTTCGACAATTTATTGTTAGACCCCGGAGCGGCCGGGTCCGTCGCCCCTCCGCAGCCCCGCGTAGATGCCCGCCTGCGACGCCAGGCTGCCCCGTGGCGCGACTTCAGGCCAAGGCCGCCTCGTGGGTCGCACCGCTGCCCGAACGCCTCACAGGGGCGATTTGGCGGCCGTCAGGCACGCCGGGAGAGGATGGCCGCGACCGCCCGATCGTATCGCCGCTGGCCGCGCAGCCCGTACCGGGCCACCAGCGCATCCGTCGCCGCGTGAAATTGCTCGTATGCCGTGCCCCTCGGCACACGCAGGATCCGTCCGACCGCCCGGTGCGCCCCCGCGAATGAGCCGTGGCGCTCGACATAATCGAGGTACAGGTCAAGCGGCGGCGGGAACTCAAACGCCTGCTCGCGGGCAAGCCGTCGCGGGGGCTGGTCGGCCGTCATCGCCGCGACCTCGTGGCTGATCGTCAGCCCGCGCCGCGAGGCCCGCTCTGCCCTCGCGTCGTCCAGCATCGCGCTGCGGGCGATCACGAGGAACCAGTCCCGGACCTGCTTCGCCGGGCGGCGCAACTGCACCTTGTAAATCTTCGCGGCGATCCGTATCCAGGCGGCCTGCTCCAATTCGTCCACGCGAAGCCGGTCGACGGTCATGGCCATCGCGCGAACGGGGGATTTGATGTCGTCGATCAGAAGTGGAAGGCGGTCCGGGTCCTCCATGACCGCACGCACGATGCGCTTGAACTCACTGGCGCTTGGCATTGCCATTGGCTGTGCTCCCCGGATAGGCGACGCGGGAGAGCGTCCATGCCTCCCGCCGTTTCTCGGCGCGCTCGACGCGCCGGCAGATGCCTCGCAGTCGGTTACTGGCCCACATGCGGAACGTGCCGAACGTCGATGCCCGCTCCGCGTGCTCGGCGATCTCGCCTGCCGTCACGCCGAAGCGCCGCATCACGCGGGCGATCTGTGACGGCTTTTCGCAGGCGTCCAGGAGCGCGGATATCGCGTCCGTCCTGCCGGTCGCGCGAAGCGCCCTGTTCGGCAGCGTTCGCAGGTTCGGGAAATGGTCTATCGCAGCGGTCGTCAATCGCTTCGCCATGCGGCCCTTGTAGCACCGCGACAGGATTCGCACAAGGCGCAAAAGGCGGGCCCGCGCACAGGGAAAGGAGGAGAAACCCGTGCGCGGGCCTTTTGACCGCGCGGAGGAGGACGCGGCCAGCCTGCTGGATCAGCCTGTTTCGCGGGCCTGGTCGACGGCCGCTTTCGCGCCGCTGTACAGCCCACACGCGGTCAATCCGGTAACGATGCCGTGCAGGATCGTCCAGCCGACAGCTTGGGGCATGCCCGGCATACTCGTCCATTCGGCAAGCCCGGCAGCTGCACAGATCCCCATGCCCAGCGCGATGGCGATGAACGGCTGCACGCCGGTGTTGTCTCGAATCCACGGGATGGCCTTGGCCGCTTGGAGGAGCGCCACGACCAGCGGGGTGATGACTGCCAGTAATGCGATGTCAATTTGCATGTCAGATTCCTTTCCGCCGCCTGGATTACAGGACGGCCAGTAGTCCCATGATCTGAGGGTAGTTCTGCGCGAGCTTCAGGACGACCGCGATCACCTGTGCAGCCCGCTCTTTGTCTGAGGTCGCCGACGCGACGCCCGCGAGGATCGGCTCCAACACCTCGTTGGGTACGGTTTCGAGGGCGGCCATCACCGCGTCGATGGCGGCGTTCGCTCCGGCGGCGCTGGCGTGGGTGTGGGCGAAGATGTTGTTGATCTCGTCAGTAAGACTCATGGTCATTCCGTTCCTGCCTGTCGGCTTTGTAGGGCATCCAGCAGCCCGGTGGTCAGCTCGTCAATCGCCTCGGTCGTGGGGCCCGCGTTCATCCATCCGGAGAGGGCGTCCGTCAGCCGCAGCACCTTGACCAGCTCGTTATCGTTCAGCAACTGCGTCGTTCGCATCCGCGACCGCACCTGTTCGGTCTCCGCGTTGGCCTGTTCCAGGTGGTTGGCCACCGCTCTCGCCGCGGCCTGCGCGTCCTCCACGCTTACCTTGCCGTCCTTGGCGTGCGCCGCAATCAGGGCGATGGCCTGCTCGACGGTAAACGAGATGTTGCTGTTTCGCTCCTGCGTGTAGATCGTATCATAGGCGCTGAAAATCTTGTGATTGTTCTGCGCGTACGACAGGATCGCCTGCCGCTGCAATTGCTGAGCGACCTGCACTTCCTTCGGGGCGGCGCATCCGCCCAGCAGGACGGCCAGCGTGATGAACAGTACCAGCATCGTTTTCATGGCGTTCTCCTTCATGGGTTATGAAACCGCGTCATATCGTGTAATCCGGTGTCCCGGCGTCTGTGCTTATCTTCTGGGCCGCACCGCGGATGACATATCGTATCTGGTACGGCGGCGCATCGGCATCTGGAGGGGTGCTCATGTCGTAAGCGACAACATAGAGCTGGCCCACTTCCGCACCGCGATCCATGCGGAGGTCGATAAAGCCGGTTACGCCTGCGCTTACAGACAGCAGCGTCTTGTCGGCCGGGTCGCCAGCGCCCGTCCACGACTTGCCGACCATGTGCTGTTGCACGGCGCTTGCCCCGCCCCACTCGGCAGAATCCGAAGCCGATGCCGTGCCGTGGTATATCTGGTAATAAATGGCGATGATCCGCCCGCGCCAATCACCCGTGCTGATCGTTGCGATACCGTCTTGTGTCACATTCACCCACGCATCCAGATAGATGTCGTCGGTGTTTGTCCCACCCCCGCCTGCGATGTACGCCGCGATGAGCACGCCCCGCCACTCGTCCTCATCCGAATCGTAGAACGGCAGGTACGCCAGCACGTCGTCGGCCGCGATCTCCACGCCGTCGGGGTCCGCGTCCTTCGGCAGAACCACGTAGCAGGTGATGTTCGCCACGCCGCTGATCGCTGTGCCGTCGTCCTCGCATGGCGTCAGCGTCACCGTGTTGCCCGTCGTCCAGGTCGCCGTCGCCTTGCCCCACTGCATCTTGTCCGCGACAGAGAAGAACACCACCGTGTCGCCCTCGGCGTTGACGATCTCCACGCCGCGATACACCTTGTCGACCACGCCCGTGTCGAGCATGTCCACGTCGTAGGCCAGCGTCGGGTAAAAGTCCGCCTCGTCGCCGTACGCATCGTCCGTCGGGCTGTGGCCCTGCTTGACGACAGTGTATTCGCCGTCGCCCTCGTTGCTCTCGATCCGGTAGATTCCGAAGTGCTGACCGGCGAAGCGCTGCCCCGCCGCCAGTCCTGCCGCCGTCGAGAACCCCTCACCCGCCGACAGGGATCGGGACAGCCGCACAACCTCGCGGTTCACGCGGTTGGTGTCCGACGCGCTCACGCGAGACTTGTTGGGGATCAGTTCTTTGGGCGGTTTGATGCTCATGCGCTGGGCTCGAAAACAAGCAGGGGCGTCAGGTCGGCCGGAACGTAGGGCTTATAAATCGTCGCGGCCTCCTCGGTAGGGTCGCCGAGGTAGATTCTCTGGGGCAGCGCCTGGCCCGGCTGGTCAAAATGATTCCAACCGCGCCTGTCGTCGCCGTCGGCTCCAAGGTCCTTGTGAATAAACTCCAGGCCGAGTCGCCATGCAAGGGCGCCCGTCACGGTGAAGTCCCGCACCATTTCCGTCGGGCCGAGGTACAGCAGTGTTTCGGGCTGGTAGACGAACCCTGTCGTGATGGCCGTGACCGCCGCACAGTTTGTCAGCCCCGGAAGGTCTTTGACGGCCGATGGGATTATCGCCAGCTTGTGAATCGTGACCCGCCAAGTCATCATCGACCGCAGGACGCCGGGGGCTGCATCCTCGCCCACGCGGTTGCCCGTCGTCCACGTGGCGTCGTCCGGGTATCGCCACCAGAGCTTCTTCCATGAGGTCGTCTTGAATTCTGTGGCGACGCCGAGCTCCTCAGTGAGCAGAATGGGCAGCGGCTTGTCCGTGTCGCGGTCGGTGTCCCATTCGGCCAGCGTGTATCGCACTTCCAGCAGCGCGTGATCGTAGACCAGCCGGAGCGTGTCGCCCGCGCCGGCCGTCTGGCCCGTGTGCGTCCCGAATGGCGAGATGCTAACGTTGGTTGCGCGGAGGCGCGGGTCGTCGGGGTATCGGTGGCCGTTCGTCACGACGATATCACTGCCAGCCGCGACGCTCTGGCCCATGAGTTGATCCCGAAGGTCGTGCCGGTCGGCCCACGCGCATTTCATCGACAGGCGCACCTCGTCCACGTCCTCGCGGATCGAGCCGTCGATGATCTCGTAGGTTACGGTCAGGGATCCGTTCTGCGTGATGATGGCCATGCGGTCATTCTCCCACGGTGCCGACGTTTTTCAATTCATCTTTCAGCGTGCCGAGGTTGCTGTTGACCTTTTCCAACTCCGCGACCGTCTTGGTGTGCTTCTCTGTCGCCTTCTTCTGTTCCTTCAGTTGGTCTGCCTGCATACGCAAGGCGGCGTCGTCAGGCTTCTGCGTAGTCGACAGCATCCGGGCGAACTCCTGGAGGCCGAGGAACTGCGTTTGCATCTCGCGTTCCGGCTCGACACGCATCTGCCGTTCCAGTTGTTCCTGCTGTTCTGCCAGCCGTTCCTGATCACTCTCGGCCTCGTCGATATAGCCCTTCAGAATCTTCCGCTTCTCGTCGGCGAGCCACTTGTCGATGTCGCGCTGATCCTTGCCGAGCTGCTCGGCGATCTCTCGCATCTTGTCGGCTTCCAGTTCGGCTTGCCGGATGCGGCGGTTCTTTTCCTCCATCGCGTCCTGACGAATCTTCTCCTGGATGGCCTCCCACTGCTTGACGAGCTCCGGGTCCGGGCCGGGCGCCTCGGGTTCGACGGGCGGCTTTTCCAGCCCCTTAAGCATCGCCTCGTACTCGACCAGCATCCTGCGGTAGCCCTCAGCGGCCCGCTTGTACGCATTCTCTTTCGCCTTGAACTGGTCGTCGCTTTCCCAGAAGCCCTGCTTGAGCGAGGCAGCCGCGTCCTCTTCCAGTTCTGCCTGTCGCTCCGTCAACGGGATCAACGTCTGCAGGGCCCTGATCCTTTCGTCGTCAGTCTTGGCCTCCCGCAGGGCCTGCCGCGCCTTCTTGAGCTTTTCCTGTGCCCGTGCGAACGACAACGACTCAAGTTCGAGCGCCATCATCGCGGCCTTGCTCTTGATGGCCGACGCGATGAGCAGTCCGAATCCGACCACAGCCGCCGCGAGCGCCCCGACGAGGCCGACGCCAATGGCGGTGCTTGCTGTTCCTGCCCCAACGGCCAGCGCCTTCATTCCGACTATCAGCCCGCGAATAGCGCCGGTGATGGCCATCATCCCGCCGATGATCTTCGGAGCGATCCAGATGGTAGCGAGCACCTTGCCGAGCGTGACCAGTCGATCAGTCAGTTCGCGGATTTCCTGCCGCGACATCTTGTTCATGTAGGCGGCGAGAGACCGCAAGCCTTCAGTAAGGCCGCCGATCCGACGCAACAGCTCGCCGCCGATCTTCTCGGCCACGTCGCCGACGGCCTGCTTCAATGCGCCAAGCCCGCCGGTCGCCTCCTCCATCGCCTGTGCCGTGCCGCCGAACTCGTTCTTGAGCTCGTCGAGGATGATCCGCTGCGCCTCGTAAAGTCGGCCCGCCTTGACCAGCTCTTCGATCTGTTTCTTCTGCGCGTCGGTGAACGAAATGCCGACTCGCCGCAGCGCGGTCAACCCTGTGATCGGGTCGTTCAGCGCCTTGCCAAGCTGGACGACGCTGCCCTGCAGGTCCTGCTTGAGCACGGCGGACATATCAAGCGCGGCAGAAATCGCATCCTCGAACACGTCGCCGCGAATCTGGACGAACGTCGCCATTACCGCTTGAGCATTGATGATCGCTTCATCACCGACGGCGGTCAGTTCCTGCAGCGCCTTGGCTTGCTCCTTCAGCTGCTTCGCGGTGAATCCGGCCGCGTTGCCTGTGGCACGCAGGACGGCTTCGAGTTTCTTCTCGGCGGCGGCCTGCGTGATGTGCAGCTTGATCGTCGCGGCGGCGGCGGCCCCGGCCACCAGAAGCATGTTGCGAGCCCACGCAGCGGCCGTGCGCATGGCTGCCTGCGTCGCCTGAAGGCCTGCGCGAATCTTGGAGAGGCCGCGCATAAAGCGGCCGTCCTTCAGGAAGAACTCGACGAATCCCTGTCCCAGACGCATACCCATTACGCACTGCCCTTCTGCGGGTACTGCCCGCGGCGGATCATATCCTGCCGCCACTCCTCAACGCTGTTCCACGGCAGTGCGGTCGCGGCGCCCTCGCGGTTGCGAATGAACATCTCCATCTGCGAAGGCGTCATATCAGCGCAGAGCGTGGGCGGCCATCCGAGAATGCGGGCCATCGACTCGAACAGCGACGTGAACGGGGCGACCGTGGTCTTGGCGGGCTCCTGCGTTTCGGCGGGCCGCTCGGATGCGAAGACACCGGGATTGATGCTCACCATCGCGGACAGCGCCGCCTGATGCCAGTGCCGCTTGCACATCCGGCGCAGACACCACCCCATGGTGATGTCGCGGTTTTCGCGGCGGCATGACAGGTACAACATCAGCGCCGCCGACTGCGGGGTGATATCCGTTCCTTCGAAATGCCGATCGTAGCATCCGAGGTCGCGGAAGGTCAGCGGGCTTATGAGGAGGTCCCGCCCACTGATGCGCACCATCACGGGCGCGGCCGTTACGTTGGGCAGGTCGGCCATCGGTCAGCCCTCTGGTTGGGGATTAGGTGCGGGTCGGCGCCGCCGAGGCGTTTTCCTGGCAGGTGACCGTCACGCCGACGTTGCCGCCGTCCTCGATCGGGACGTCCTGCTCGATGGACTCGACGCGGAACGTGCCGGAGATGGACTTGCCCGTCGCGGAGAAGCCCTCGATGGTATAGCTCGATCCCACGGTGAACGTGTGCGAGAACGTGCCGCCGTCCGGGTAGTGGGTGAAGGTCAGCGTCCCGTCGTGGTGTCCGTCGGTGCGTCCGGTTCGCCCGTTCGTCGAGGACGAGCGGTACTCGGCCAGCGCGCTCGACTCGCTGTAAGAGACGTTGCGGATGTCCGCGACTTCGACGCCGCCGATTTCCAGCTTGCCGCCCTTGGCATTCAGTACGGTTCCCATTGCGTTTTCTCCTGCGGTTTCAGGCGCGAGCGGGTTAGCTCGATACGCCGATGAGGATGATGTCGTAGGTCAGGTCTAGGCTTCCGTCGCCGTTGTGTGCGAGTTTCAGGTGCGCGTTGCTCGACGCCAGCGCGTAGCCGGTCGCGTCGGGAGCCTCGACGAACAAACGTCCGCCTGGCTGGACGAGCACCTTGTCGCCCGGGCCTCCGAGCCACGTCGTCCATTCGTCGGTCAACGCGGCGCCGACCACGAGGATGGCGTCGGTCGAATGGTTCTTGATGTACATCGCCTTGATCGCGTCGAAGCTGATCGCGTCCCCGATGCCGTTGACGAGCGAGCCGTCGTTGAGGTCCAGTTCCTCGCTCGCCCCATCCGAGAGCGTCCGCTGGTCAGACCACAGATTGTTGGCCTGGCTCGCGCCATCTCCGAACGTGTACGAATACGACATGCCGCTCGTCGGGTTGAGGTCCGCCCGGGCCGTCTGCAAGTCCAGCGCCTCGGAAGCGGAGAAGTTGATGCTGATCTTGTTCGCGCCTGTCAATGCAGTGATCGCCATTGTCTGCTCCTATGCGGTGAGGTCGCTCGTTGCGAAGGTCATCATCACAGCGATGGTGATCCGCAGTACCCAGCCGCGCTTGCCGCGTTTCATTTCGTCGTCGTCCAGACTGTCCACGCCGCCGGTGACGTTGATGTCCTGGACGAATGAGAGTCCGAGATTGTTTCCGGTCGACGCCAGTGCTTTCAGCACCTCGTACTGGATGGGGAACAGCCCCACGTCCAGCCGCGTGTCGCCCGTGGTGATCCGCAGCTCGTAGGTCTGCATGCTCTCGGTGGACGACGAGGTCTTGAACAAGTCAAACTCGAACGTGCCGACGCGCATCTCGCATTCGGGGAGGTCGGCGCTCTGCACGACCTGCTTGGCCGGGTCTTCCGAGCCGGAGTAGTTGATCCGGTTGCCGAGCTTCACGAGGGCCGTGAAGTCGGCGCGCCCGGACAGCAACGTCCAGAGGGCATCGTAAACCTGCGTGTAGGGGTCGGTCGGCATGTCATAATCAATACGGACGGGCAGGGGCGGTTATTCGCGGGTGAGATGGCGCCGGGTCAAATGGCGGACTGGCGAAGAGCCGTCTGGACGGCCCGCTTGGTGTCCCGCATCATTCCGTCAACCGTGGCCTTGTCGGGCTCGACGAAGATCGGCCGGGCCGGGAGGTTGTTGCCGGGATTCCCCTCCTGGTGGGTCATGGCGAGGTCGGCGATGGTGAAGCTGTCGCTGCCGTGCGAGCTGTTGTCATATCCGACGCGGACGTGATCGCCGCGGACTTCGAGCAGGTGGCCGGGGGCGCCGACGGTCAGCGCGTTGAACAGAATGCCGTTGTCGATGAGGATGCTGACCTTTTTGGCGCTGCCTCGCGTGGTGGTTTTCGTCAGCGCTCGCGGGCTTCGGGTCTTGCGGCGCGTTCCCCCGCGACGGCTCTTGAGCGTGCTGGCTTTGAGCGGCGCCCAGTCGCCGCCGCCGCGGGCATTCCGCTGGAACCGGCGTCGCGTGAAGGCTGTATATCGGCTGCCCCACTGGGTGAACATGTCCTGAAACGGCCCGGAGTGATTCCGAAGAATCGTCTCCATCCGCTGGAAGCCTCGCATGTCAAAGACCACGTCGCTCACGGCAGTATCCTCACTATGTCTACGCCCGCATCCCGGATCGCGTTGGTCAGCGCCTGATAGATGGCCCGCTCGTGCGCCCATCGGTCCGCGTTCCGCTGGCCGCCCCGGAAACCGCTGTGGTCGTCGTTGCCCTCCATCGGGGCCCCGTAGATGACGATCTGCTCGGCCTTCAGGTGGTAGGCCAGGCCGATAGCCAGCAGGCCGGAGTACGGGCACCACTTTTCCTGATTCTCCGGCAGCGCGAGGCCCTTGGGCAGGCTGTTCGTCACGTCGCATTCGAGCAGGTGCGGCAGCGAGCGGAACCACTGCCAGTTGTCGGGGTCCTTGACGGGCAGTTGCCGCAGCACATAGCCGGGGCAGCAGATGGTCGGGGCGTGCAGGATGGGGTAGCTCTTGGCGACCGCGTCCCAGTCGCGGATGCACCACCACGTCGCTCGGCGCCCGCGAATCGTCCAGTTCACGGCGATGACCTCCGCGAAGTCCTCCTCGCGGAACGGCGTCGGGTACAGGTCGATGCCCGGCCCGTTCGACAGTATCGCAATGCGTTTCATCGCAGTTGTTCTCCTTCGATGGCCAAGTCCTGCGCCACGTCGATGATGTCGCTGACGACCGTCGCCCACGTCGGCTGTGCCTTGTAGTCGTAACGGTATTTCCAGCGGGCGAGTTCCGGCTCCATGCCGTAGTGCGGCGCCTCGGTGTCGTGCGCCACCACGAGAAGCGCGCGACCCTTCAGGCGGCGAAGCAGCGGCGCGCGGCTTTCAGACGGTGCGGAATCGAGCAGGACGACCTGCCAGCGGCCTTCGCGCTCGATGCCGTCCCACGCCGCCCAGTCGGGAACATACTCCACCTTGTGCTGGCCGACGCCAAGGTATGCGAACTGCTTGACCCACGACTCGTTGGAGTCCGCCGAAAGGAGGCGATACCTGTCGCGGCAGACCATGTGCAGCATCGGCGTCGAGTAATGGCCGCAGCCGAGTTCGAGGATAGGGCCGAGTTCCCATGCTCTTCTGAGGGCCCATCCGAGCAGGGGCAGGTGTGTTGCGAATGGGTCCATGATAGGCACTCCACAGAGTTGGCGGTACTTGATGTCCATGCGATCACGCAGGCGGCCCGGCCGCCACGAAGTCATCTCGGAATCGAGCCAGGCGGCCCGCCCATTCCGGCGGCAGCGCCGCGAACACAAGCGGGAATATCTTCTGCCAGTCCTCGTCCTGCCATCCGTGGCGAGGGACATGGGCGTCGATGAGCGTCGCCGTGTTCTCGCCGGTAAACCAGTCAGGCTCCGGCCACCAGTTCCTGTCCGCCCGGAGGATGGCCCCCGTGCCCGGCTCCCTGTTCCAGAAGCGGTCGCGGCGCCCGACGATGCGGGCCAGACCCTTCTGCATCCACGGGGCCAGCTTGCCCGCGAGGTATCGCTCGTCCGCGTTCCATATCTCCACGCCTGACGAGCCTGCAGGGGCCGCCAGTTTCAACGCTGCGGCCACGGAACGGGCGATGGGATGACCCTCGCCGACGCCCAACATCTCGCGCCACGCGGCAACGTCGCCGCCCACGTAGCACATGGGCTGCTTGTGCGGGTCCTCGTGCGTGTAGGCCCCGGAAGAATACAGGTCCATCTTGCCGACCACGCCGCCGGTGCGGAAGAAGTCCGCAGAGAGCGGCCACATGTCTGCGTCTGACATGACCAGATAGCAGTCGTCGGCCAGAGGCAGTTGGCAGGCGAAGAGGCGCCCCATCTGCGCCGTCGCGTGCAGTGGCCAGTTCGCTGCGACCGGCACGAAATGGATGTCCGCCCCGACCTCGCGGGCACAGAGCAGTGCCAGCCGATGCCACGGCGATGCGTGCCACCCGATGGGTCCGCCGCACGCGAGGATGGTCGGCCGAAGCCCCGTGCGGAAACGCCAGAAGGCGGCCGTGAACGGGAGCAGAAACGTGTACCTCGCATCGTCTCGGTTGAAGACGGATGAGAAGATCGCCCGTGCCTTGGCGGGCTGGTATCTGTCCAGCCGGATCGGGTCGCCTGCGGATGCCTCGGCAGCGGAGATCTTCTCTTCGACCTCCGGGTCGCCGTTGGCCTGATACCACTCGAGCGCGCTGGCGTAGTCGAAGCCCGGCGCGCCGAGGTAGTCCATGAAGATATCCCCGCTGTCGCGGATGGCAGGAACGACGTCGGCGGGCAGGTTTGCCTTGATGTCCGTTCTGATAACAGACGCAGGGCTGTTCTCTGTTCCGCCCTTGAGCCGCACGTCCATCGCAACGTGAGCCAGCTTCGGCCAAAGCATGCGGCCGCAGATGTCCTGCGCCCGACCGTCCTTTGCCACCCAGTCCTCGAACGTCGAGCCGTATTTCGCCATCGCGTCCCAGGAGCCGACGCCAGCGTACTTCATGAACACGTCGGGCCGGCAGGTCACCATGCCGATCATCATCGGCGTATTGTGCTGTTCGTGGTCGTGCACGGCCTGAATCGCCAGCGGCCTTGTCGCCTGCGCGTCGATGAAGTCCTGCACGACGCGGCGGTCCTTGGGCGTCGGCAGGCTGTCGATGTCCCGGCTGGCGATGTACTCGACACCGAGGTCCCACGCAGGCTTGTACCGGATGATGTTCCAATCCTCTGCGTGGATGCAGTCCTCGCCTCCATATCGCAGCTCGACGAGGCCGCGTGCATGCAGCGCCGCCAGAGCGCTGCCATACAGGTTCCGGTAGATGCTCTCGTCGTGGTAGATCACCAGCTTCCAGCCCCGGAACAGGTTATGGTGCGCCCGAATCCACGCGGGCAGGAACCGTTCATAGAAGTACTCGCTTCGCTCCTTTGCCCGGATGCCGTGATGCAGGCAGGTCGCCACGATCCGCTCCGTGGCCAGGCGAACTGTCAACGAATCCTTTACAGTTGCCGCCGACAGATCGAGCACGCCGAACAGGTCCAGCCCCTCGAACGGACCCGGCCCGTACTCCTCAAGCATCCGGCGGCAGTCGGCTGCCTGCCAACCGTCGGCGGCGAGGTCTGCGTAGCAGAGGAAGGTGTCGTATGGTTGCAGCCACGACTGGCGCATAGGCATGCACTTGATATGCCTCTCGTCCAGCGCCTCGCCGTAAACGCGGTTGAGTTCGTGGGCGGTTCGCTTCTCCGGCCATCGTGCGGCCTCCTGCATCTTGTACCACGCGTGCTTGGCCGTCAGTCGCCGCCAGTTGACCCATTGCAGGTGCATCACGCCGCCATGGGCCTTGTCGTCGATCGGATGTTTGCGGTCGCCCGGGGCCGCCTTGCTGTTGTGCGGCGGGCGGCAGTGGAACTGGTATCCGTCTCGCGGCGCCCATGTCAGGTCGGGTGCGTCTCTGAATCCGAAGGTGATCCGAGAGCGTGACCAGACCGAATCATCGTCGCGGTAGGCGAGCAGCCCACGCCACGGTGCTACCATCGGCAGGTCGATGAGTTCGCCAGGCTCCAGCGCCGCGAACCATTCCCGGACGTGTGCGACGTGGTTGGCGGTCAGCAGTTCGTCCGCGTCGGCGATGACAAAGTGCGTCCCACCTACGTCGCGGCCCTTGGCCAGCGTCGCCTGCCGCAGGTGCATCTCCGGCCACTCCTCCGCGTTGGCGTCCGCATGCATCAGGTGGATGCGCCCGGGGTATTCGGCCCGCACCTGCTCGACGAGACGCAGGGTGTCGTCGGTGCTCCCGTGGTCGAGAAACACCACGTCGTCGACGTATTGCATCACGCCGCGCAGGGTATAGCCGACAATCCACGCCTCGTTTCGTGCGAGCATCAGTCCGACGATCTTCATGCTGTGTTGTCCTTCCCAAACAGCCCGGCGGCCTGGCGAGCAGCTTCAATCCGCCGCTCGGCAATCTCGGCGTACTCCGGGCTGAGTTCAATGCCGACAAACTGGCGGCCGAGTCTTTGACACGCAACGGCCGCGGACCCGCCGCCCATGAACGGATCAAGCACCACAGCGCCGGGCCTACTGCTCGCGGTGATGATGTGCTCCAGAAGCGCCTGCGGCTTTTCGCATGGGTGCTTGCCTCGATACGCGCCGACCGCGGGGAATGTCCACACGTCGGTATAGGGCACGTCGGCGGTTACGTTGAACGGCCGCCGGAGGTCTTCGTACTCGCGCCGGAGGTCTTCGTACTCGCGCCGGAGGTCTTCGTACTCGCGCCGGAGGTAGTCGCCGCCGGTGGCGTTCAGCAACTTGCGCATCGCCGCGTAGTGTTCAGGCGTTGGCAAGCACCATTGGCTCCGACTGAAATAATGCCTTGAAGCCATCCCGCCAGACGACGGGCTGAATCCGCAGGCGACGTTCGCGGCAATCTTGCCATCAGTATTCAACATCCCTGCCCGCTCAAACTCGCCGCACAAGTATGCCCGCAACGGCTCAAACAAAAACCCGCGCAACTCATCGCACTTCGCAACATACCCCGCCTCGCCCTTGGCCATGTTGTCAGCGCCGTAGTGCTCGGCGAAGATGATCCGCTCGGACATCTGGACGAATTGCCTGAACCGCTCTTCCCCGTATATCGCCGCGTGGCTCGGCCCCGACTTTTGCCACACGATATTGTTCAGCACATTGAACCGCTCGGCAACGAGGCATTCGACCCGCGCCGCCATCTTTGGGGAGGCGAAGACATACAGCGACCCGTTCGGCTTCAGGAGGCGATGGAACTCCGCGAGGAACAAGTCAACCCACGACAGGAACGCCGACGGGGTATCCCACTGGCGATCCCACGCCTCGCCCTTCACGCGATAATACGGCGGGTCCGTAAGGATCAGGTCCACGCTGTCGGCTTCCATGCCGGGCAGGACTTCAAGACAGTCGCCGATGGTGACGGGAGAGGTCATGCATCACCTCTCTGCCAGTAGGTGGCCCGCTCGTGGCCGGGGAATCCCGCGGCCTTGCGGGAGAAGAACAACTGCTGGTCGGCGCCCCACGCGGCCTTGGCCGGTTCCAGGTATTCCGGGCGGTCGTCGCCGCGGCGAATCCAGTGGTCGTGATGCTGGCAGAGGTCGGGCCGCTGCCAGAGGATGCCGAGCATCCCGGCCACGTCGTGCATCTCCTCGTCCGCGTAGAAGTGATAGTAGCCCGGCCAGAAGGGGCCACGCCCGCCGTTGAGCGAACGCCAGAGCGACCTGCCCATCCACGGCGAGCCGCAAATCCGCTCGGCGGCGACGGTGCCCTCCTGGTCAGGCATCCATCGGTCGCCGGTCGGTTGCATCACGCCGAACAGGTCCGGGAAATGCTCCACGAACCCCGCCGCGATCTCGCCCGCCTTCTGGTGCGGGTCGGGCAGCATGTCGTCGCCGCCCGTGACGATGATGGACGCGCCGTATTGGGCGTCAAGGGCATTGCAGAGGATGGCCGCCGCCGTGGGCCAGCCGGGATACTTCGGCACCCATATCGCAACGTCGGCGTTTGCCGGTACGTCGCTGCCCGCGTCGAGCAGGGCGGCCGTGAGATACCCTTGGTCTTTCCATGCGGCGAACGTCCGCCCGCACTGGGGCACGTTGGCGGTCGGCACCGCGTACCATGCGTCGGGATTCATGCCGGTCTCCGTTTCAGTCGGCGAGAGGCTTGCGTCTGTCGAATAATGACGCCGTCCTCCGGGCCATAGTGGTGTTCTGAGATGTCCGGTTTCTTGCCGCCGTCAATCCAGCACCACTGCGGCGGCAGGCGCCGGTCGTTCATCGCCGGTTGCCACTCGGCAACGTCTGTGATGGCGTAGCGCAGGTGGCACTGGTCGAATGTGGTCGGGTCGACGCGGCAGCGTTTCCGCCAACGCGAGAGAACCATGTCGACGCGAGGTGTCGGCATAAGGATGATCGTGCCGCTGAGCAGTTCGCTATCCCGCAGGTAATGCACGCCGATGTCGAACGGGCCAACAGAATGCAACTCCATGAGGTAAGGGATAGGATTCTGCTCGACCACCGCGTCAGCATCCAGGTACAGAAGCGATCGGCCGGGCCAGATCTTCCTGGCGTGCGTCAGGAAATCCGCCTTCCAGTGCGTCGCCGCGTCCCATGATTCGAATGGCGGGACTTCCAGCGAGGCCAGCGGTAGCCCGTGGGTTTTGCATGACTCGGCGAGGATAGCGGCCGGTTCCCTGTACCCGTCCGCGCTGTGATATGACACTGCCAGCAGGTCAAACGCGTTCATCGGGGCCTCTTCCTGCCCCTGCCGGTCAGACGATGACCGGGCCGGTCGGGGCGTCAGAGTATTTCAGTAACGCCGGGATTGCCCTCTGTCCAGCAAGAACGCTGTCGATCTCAGCATGCACCCCGTCGACCTTCGCCTGATATGCGTCGGCCTCGGTGTTCTCGTCGTGCGTGCCCCGGTTGGCGTAGAGCCAGACGCCAGCCAGCACCTGCGCCCACCGCTTGACCTCGTAGAGCGTCGCGCCGTCTCCTGTCAGCGGCACCGAATACCGGCTCGTGCGGAAGCGGTTGTCGATCTCCCGCTCCGCGTAGGCGATGGCCGCGGCGATCCGCGTCGTGTCCGCCGTGGCCACGGTGTTGTCGAGTTGGCTCCACTTGGCGATGTTCGCGGTTCCGAACTCGCCCTCGACGTCGGCCTGCGTGATGTAGCTCATTGGCGTGCTCCTATAAAATCGGCGAGCCATGTTCTGTTACACGGCCCGCCGACGGCGAGAAACGACTGCACCATGACCGGCGCGTTATGCGCCGCAGGGCTTACGGGGTCACGTCCGCGATGGCCACCGCATACGGCGAGGCGATCAGCGGCAGGAACGTGTCGCCCGCGAACTGTTGGATCGTCACGGGGTTGTCCAGCACCTTGCAGTAGGAGAAGAACCCGGCGACTTCCTGAATGCTGCCCATCTGCTGGATGGCCGTCTCGGTGATGGCGCCGAGGTCGGTCGGCACGGGGTACGTGCCTTCCAGGAACTGCCACCAGTCGGGCGACGGGTCCGGTGCGAAGACGACGGTGTCGTCGCCGATCCACGACTGGATGGTTCCGTCGGCGTCGACGTAGAACGCGTCGCCTCCGGGAACCCAGTTCAGCCCGGCGGTGTCGGGCGGAATCACGCCGCGCTTGAAGCTGTCCGCGACGGCCGGGTTGCTGCGGATGATCGACGTGAACGACGTGTTGGTCGACAGGTACCCGGGGATGTTCGCCCCGTAGAACGCGGTCGTCGGCTGCCAGCCGCTCTTCTTGAGCATCGACCGCTTGATTTCGGTGCACTGCCCGACGATGTCCGTTCCGGCGGTCGCCCACGACGCGTCGATGATGCTGCCGTCCCCGAGGATGTCCAGCTGCGTCTTGTTGCCCGCGGGCACGCCGAAGTCGATGGACAGCTTCGCGCCGCTGCTGCTCGGCAGGAGGTTGCCGTCGCCGTCGAAGTAGATCGCGCCGAGCGCGAGGGCCGACGCGACGGTCGAGACGCGGAGGTCGCGGAGCTTGCGGAAGAACTGACCCGTCTGGCGGTCGACTTCCTGCATGCCCATGTTCTGGCGGGCCTCGTTGTTGAGGTCCATCACCTGCATGAGCGTGGTCGTCTCGTGCAGGATGTCGTGGAACGTGTGGATCAGGCCGACCGGGACCTTGGTCACGCCTTCCTGCCCCATGCGCTTGGACGGCGCGCCGTAGACGACCTGCTGCGCGAGGGTGCGCGTGCCGTCGACGCGGGTGTACTGCGCGGTGTGGCCGGGAACCGTCTTGGTCGGGCGCAGGTAGGCGGGCGGAAGCCAGTCGCTCGGAACGCCGCTCTTGACGCGCTCGACGACGCCCAGCATCGCTTCATAACCGAGGATATTGCTCAGCGGTTGACTCATGGTAGTGCTCCTGTCGGTCTGTCTTTCCTGTGCCTGGCCGGGTCAGTTCTGTCCCGGCTTAGAAGTCGTCGTCGTAGGTGAACTGGCACACCGCGTTCAGCTTCGTGACCTTCAGCCACGTCTTCAGGCTGGCGTCGGACGGGTAGTTCACGATCTGCGAGGCGTCCAGATGCCCGCCGATCAGAATGTTGGCGGCGCCCACGTCCAGTTCGGTCGTGCCGTCGCTGTCGGTCACCTTGATCGGGTAGCCGTCGCTGAGGATGGCCAGCGGGGTTTCCGAGCCGTCGGTCGGCTGGATGAAGCTGCCCGCGATGCAGTCCAGATCGCCGGGGTCGGTGATCGTGATCACGCCGGTCGAGGTGTCGACCGCCGAGAAGGTGATCGTGGTCGTCGCCACGGTTCCGGCCGCCGAGGGCGGGCCGGTGACCTTGAACGTGCCGCTGCTGCCGATGCGCCGGACGATCTCCACGGCGGTGGCCGCGGAGACGGTCATGCTGGTGCTGGTGTAGGCCGCGGTCAGCACGCCGAGGATGGAGGGCGCGTAGAACCCGGACGCGGTGACCTTGCCGAGCACGATGCCCGCTCGGAGGCTGTCCAGGTCGCCCGTGTTCAGCGGGTCGCGGGACTCGCTGCCGTCCAGAACGCCGCCGCCGGGCAGCAGCATCGCCCCTGCGAGGCATACGAGACGCGGGGTCGCCGTCTTGTCACTGCCGATTCCGGGCCGTCGATTCACGTTGTCCATTGCTCGTCTCCTGTCTCATTCATGCCCGTGCCGGTCTCGCCGGGGTGCGGACGTTTCGTTCTGGGGTTACACCTTCACGCCAGCGGTGCCCGCGGCCATCTTCGCCCGCGCGTCCAGCACCGTGGCGTCGGGCTTGTCGTCGCCGTCGGCGCCGGGGATGTTGCGGGACATCGGCATGCGCTGCGGGCCCGTCTTGCCGCCGGAGAAGTCCTTCGGATCGTTGGCGTCGATGATCGACAGCACCTTGCGGAAGATCGCCTTGTCCATGCCGGAGGCCGCACGCGACAGCATCATCACGTTCGGCTTCTTGTCGGCGGTGTGGACGAACTCGGCCTTCAGGAGGTCGGCCGCCTTCGGCGACAGGCGCCCGGCGGCGACCTTCTGGTCGACCTGCTCCTCGGCCGTTTCGACCATTGCGTCGAGCGTGTCGGGCGGGATTTCGACGGGCTTGATGGACGCGGCCTTCTGCTTGAGGTCTTCGACCTCGGCCGTCAGGCCCTGCAGCTTGGTCTGCAGCTCGTCGGCCTTCGTCTTGTTCGTGGTGAGGTGCTCCTGGACGCGAGACAGGACGTTCTCTTCGGTGAGATCGTCGCCGGCGCCGAGGGCCTTCTTGATTCCGTTGACCAGTTCCTTGATGTCCATCGGATGCTCCTTGTGAGTCGTTCCGTCGTTTGTCGTGCTGCCTTCAAGATTCATTACGAACACATCGAAGCGCTCATTCCCCGATTTTCCGCGCGAGGCGGCGACGGGCACGAATGCGGCCTGTCCCGGAACGACGGGTTGCTGCACGATGCTTGAGTGCGTGATGGCCTCGCCGTACTCGGTTCCGCGACCGTCGACGAACTTGCGGTCGACCAGAATCGAGACGTTCTTGACGACGCGGGCGAGCTCGATATTGTCCTCGCCGCGCATCTCGTGGATGGCGTACAGGCGGTTGGGGTCGCTGGCCTCTGGGTAGGCCTCGGCGAAGTCCGCGTTGCCGCCCCGGAACATCTCGACCACGTATCCGGCCACGTCGTCAGCGGAGAGGGAATGATTCTGCACGACCTCCACGTCGACGCCGTTCTCCCGCATCGCGCGGAACGCGGCGATCCATGCGTCCATCCGTTGGGGCGTCACGTCCAGCTTCCACTTGTGCATCGGGTGGGTGTACGTGCCCGTCGAAATGATGTCCTTGAGAAACCGCTGCACGGGCACGCCGTCCGCCACCATCAGGCCGGAGGCCGTGCGCTGAACGGTGCCGGGATACGCCAGGCCGACGTGGGTCTGCTTCGCGGGCATGCTGTTGTTCTCCTTGCGCGCCATGTCATAGGGCTATACGCAGGGGGAGTTGTCAGCGTTTACGCGAGGCCGCGTGCAGGAGGGGCGGATGTGATGCGATTCGAGGCGCTACGAACCGCGTCGCCACCATTCGGGATGATCGCGCTGCGCTTGCTGGAGCGCCTCGGTCGCGGCCTGGAACCGCCGGTTCGCAGCGGCCTGCTCGGTCGGGTTCAGCCCCGTCTTTCTCATCTTGCCGTAGGCCTTCTGGCGCTCCTTGTAGAGCGCCTCGAGCTGCGGCGGCGCGCCCTTGGGAGGCAGGGGCAGGAGGTGAACCCCGCTCTGCACCTTCGGCATCGGCAACGGGTCGGTCAGCACGCGGCCCGGATTGAACGCGAAGCCGGGGTCCGGGCCCGGCACGGTCGGCCTGCCGTCCACGTCCACGTTCGCCGGCACGCCCGTCGATGTGCCCTCGTCGAATACCTCGATCACCGAGCAGCGGCAGGCAAACCCATTCGGGGGCATGATGGAGTTCCACTCCGGGTCGTCCTTGGCCAGCGTCACGCCGTCGAGCGCCGCGTGCTCGTCGCGGACCCGGTCGTCGCCCGCCGTCACGTAGGTGTATCCCCAAAGGATTTCCTGGATGGCCGGGTCCTCGTTCGCGCCGAGCCGCCCGGCCGAATACGCCATCTGCATCTGCGTCCGCGTGAGCGTTTCCAGGAGATAGGGCTTCTGCGGCCCGGCGCCTGCGGAGACCATTGCCTTGCGGAGGTTGGCCATGCCCTCGCGGAGCGTGACGCCGGATTCGATGGTGGCGACGACAGCCTTCTGCGCCCGCTTCTCAACGGCGGCCGAGAGGCCTCGCGTGACGCGCGCCGCCTCGTTGCCGTACCGGGCACGCAGCGCCCGGACCTCGTCGGGCTTGAGGTCGAGCCGCCGCTGAAGGAATGCCAGAGCGGAATCGTAGGCGGCGGCGGCCTTCCGCCTGGCGGCCATCGCAGCGGTCGCGTTGCGGACTGATCGGAGGCGGCCTTGCAGGTGGGCGGTGGTCATCGCGTCGGCGACGAGCGGTTCCATGTGCTCCATCGCGGCGCGGATGGCGGCGGTCACGTCCTCGCCGCGCTCGTAGGCCCGCGTGACAGCGATCACGATCCGCCTGCCAAGCGGGATGAGGGCCTTGGCCGCCACGTTCTCAAGCGTGATGCGTTCGCGCTCCTGAACGCGGGCGGCCGCGACGACGTCGGATGGGATGGTGATGTTCACGCGGAGGCCTCACGGGACGACGAAAGACTTGAGCGACTTACTTCCGTTCCATTCCATTTGTCAGCGCCTCTTTCAGTGTCGCGCCCAGATCGGGCGTCGGCGGCGATCCATCGCCTGCCGCAGGGCCAGCGTCCCTGTTCGGCAGATCGTCAGTGGTGTCGATGGTTTCCTCGGCCTTCGGCAGCCCCGCCTGGTCAATGAATGCGTCGACGTCAATCCATCGCATGAACAGGTCCACGTTGGACGGGTTGCCGAGCACGGCGGTGGCCAGCCCGCGCGTAAACGCCTTCATGCCCGTGTCGAGCTTGCCCGGCTCGATCTTGACGGCGTCCTGTGCTTCCTCGCCGAAGTTGACCTCGAGCAGCGGGTTCACGATGTACTTGTTGGCGTCCCGGATGATGTCGTCGAGCACCAGCCCGGCGATCACCACGCCCAACTCGCCCTGCGATTCCGCTTCGGCCTTCGTTCCCATCTGCCCCTCGGTGATGGCACGTTCCGGGACAAGCCAGCCGCGGGCCAGCAGCGATTCCCCGTGCCGCATCATCGACGTGATTTCGTCGCCGTGCGAACCGGATGTTTCCAGGAAGGAGATCGTCCACGCGGCCAGCTGCGTCGGGTCGATGCCCTTGGCGAGCAGGTCTTCGGCCCACGTCGCCAACTCCTGCGGCATGGCGATCCCGTGGCCCTGCCCCAAATGCTTGAGCACGGCCTGTGCGATGTCGAAGTTGCTCTTGAGCGCGCCCGTCTCGTCCTTCGCCTCGCCGATGGGGTATCGCATGATCGGGATGACGCCCGCGACCTTCGTCGCGTACTGCGCCCGCTTCTCGGCGAGCTGCGTCCACGGATGCCAGGCCCACTCGCGGATGTTCTCATGCCGCGATCGGCCGTAGGGATTGCCCGCCTCGCTGTCATACGAGAACACGAACGACTCCGCGACATCGAGCGCGACGTCCTTCTGTTGTAGCCCGGCGAACGAGCCGTTGGAGTCGTCCTCCAGGATGGTCGTGATCTCCGGCAGGAGCATCTTCAGCTTGCGGTAGCCGTAGAGAGTGCGTCCGCCGAACTTGACCGGCTCCCAGACCTTCTCGAACGACTGCCAGCCGTAGTCGAGGGCGAACAGGGCCTCGCGGATGAACCGGGGCCAGAGGGCGTCGATCTGCTGCTGCACGAACGTGAGCCATTCTTCCTTCGCGTTGTCCTCGATGGTGAATGAGATCGGCGTGATGCGGATGGGTGCGGTTGCCGCGGCGCGGGCCAGTGCGATGGTCGGGTTGCCGCGCATGCGGCGATATGTCTTGTACGTCCCGGGCGCGGCCGGGCCGAAGCCGGGAATGCTCGTCGGCCACCACGCCGCCTTTGTCGCGTTCTTCGGCGCCTGCTTGCCCGTCCGCTCGTCAGTCTTCGGTTTCAGGACGCCTGTGCTCTTGGCCATGCTTCTCTCCCATCGTTCTCGTGGGTCCGCATATAAGTACGTGGTCGATGAGTTCCGCGTGCAGTCGATGGAGGCGCTCGGCCAGCTCGCGGCGCTCGGGGCAGTACTCCGGGATTAGCTCGTACATCTCGGCGGCCGTCTCGAGGAAGTCCCGCAGGACAGGCGTCACGCCCACTTCGAGGTCGAGGTAGAGTGTCAGGATATTGCGGGGCATCAGGCGGTCACTCCGAAGCGGCCCGCGGGCCTGTTGGACACGGGGCGCAGCGGGCGAAGGTAGCTGATGCGGTATCGCTCGGCGTCCGTCGCGTGCGAGAGCTGCGTCTCGCGTTTGTCGAGCAGCCCGTTCACGTCCGTCTGCACGTGATTGAGGTCCTCGAGGAGCCGGGCGCATCGCGGATGGACGCGGTAG
>ENA-OVNA01000006-OVNA01000006.1-marine-sediment-metagenome-genome-assembly--contig:-NODE-6-length-18542-cov-3.218088_pt1 | contig 18542 bp, 27 predicted proteins | sample MGYA00250101_ERZ650185 | MGnify/ENA primary metagenome ERZ650185 (study PRJEB26730, sample SAMN04396783) | marine sediment metagenome | isolation source: Baltic marine sediment | place: Denmark...
GTTATATCCGATCATATTCCCGGATTCCCCTATAATATATTTAGTTGAATTCGGTTGGGCATTACAGACGATCCCTATGGTTACCAAAGTCCCGGGGGTATATATTCCGATCGAGTTAGTAGTCCCGGCACCATAATAACTTAGGGTTGCTGTATGGGGATATCTTTTTATTACCATATTGCTTCTCCGTTAACTGTTGGTTCGTTCATGTCGTATTTCTGTAAAATTCTTTTGGCCATTGCAATAAGTTGAGCCCCATTATATTTTATGGTAAAAGACCCCTCTTTTAGGTCAGGATGGGTTGCGAGGGTAAAATATAAATCGGCTACACATAAATCTATATCTTTAGCATTTGCAGCCGAATAAGTCCCCTCTGCTTCAACTCCCCGATCTAAAAGAAGTTTCTCTAATAAATTATCGTTCTCATATTCAGTTTGTGATTGCAGCGCTTCTTTATTGGTCATCTACTAATGCTCCTTTTACACTGCCCAAGTAGTAGCTTCTGTATCTAAATTATAAATATGGTCTATAGAAGGACAGCTCGGGAAGGCATTTATTTCACCTTTCGTATACTGAGTCACAGGGTCGATGCTACTCCAAGAAGAAATTAAAATACCACCCTTTTTAGCCTGTATTACCTGTTTCGGAGGATTAGTCTCTTCCGCAATAGGACCTCGGAGTATATTTCCGCATTGCAAATTTTCTACAAAGACTACATGTTTATCTTCGCCACTTGCATTTAACCACGGGTCAACCGAATGAATTGTATGGTCCTCATCCTCATAATCTACAATAGTATCTATTATTACTATTTGAGGAAGCCCAAAAGCCTTTAATGTTATATTTAAAACATTTAAAGATGGAACCATCGTAATTTTCGTAGCTCCCCAGGTTGTATAAGGTACTACAAAATTCTTAACTTCATCTGTAGTTACCATAAATGAAAATTTAGATTCATTCATTAATATATATTGAGGATTTGCTCCAGCTTTTTTTGCCGCTCTTACAACATCCCGAATATCAGTAATTGGTTTACAAGTGGCTGTAGTCTCTCCAGTCCAATATCTACCGGCAGCAGACATTTTCTTTTTGTTAGCAGTAGGAAGTTGGAAATCTACTACTTCTTCAGTGACTATTCCGCCAACATTATTAGTTGTAGAAAGAATTATTTGCCCCGTAGATAAAGCCTGTAAAGCAAACCATTCTAATCTGCCTAATACTGCATCCATACAAAAGTTGGTATCGTTAAAGACAAGTTGTAGAAGTGCCCCCTGTTCAGGATTTGCCATAGCCTTAAAAGCATTATAATCGTTGATATCAGTTTCAGTCATTTGTCTTTTTACTCTAATCGAAGGAATTGAACCGGTTAATTTGCTTATGCTTTTTCTTGTCTTTAATGGGGCGCTTGAATTATAAGCCACAACATCTGCCATTACACGATTCCCTTCACTGCCAATTAAAGTTTCAAAATTTAGATATGGCGTAGTCTTCATGGGAAAGAAGTTAGGCCAATATTGTTTCTCATATAGCCTCTTATTTAACCATATTTCTAAATTCTTCTTATTCATTTCATTGAACATTTTATATTCATTCATTATTATTTCACCTCGTTATTTCATTTTTTATTTTTTATGCAAATCTTATCCTATCGGTTAAATCGGTTTTATGTTGGGTTGTAACGAAATAAGGTAATTCGGATTCATCTACGGTTCCTCTAACAACGGCACCCGCAAATAAATTATCCAGTAAATTCCCTTCATCATCCCTTACCTCTATTGTATCTCTTAAAATACAGCTGGCGGCATATAAAGCAGTTGCGGTGTCAACAGCAGCAGCTTCATATAAAACCGCACCTGAAGCAATTGCATTATGCACTACCTCAACAGCAATAGCGGTGGCTGATAATCTAGCAATTGTTCCAGCAGTTGCTCCTTGTAAAAATATATTTTCGCCAACCTTAAATAAATGGTCAGTAGGTTCAATTGCTAAAATAGTAGTATTTGTAACCCCCGGAGCGGTTAATCTCACTGTTTTGATTACATTATATAGGCCACTTCCGCCATCATTTAGTAATGCACCCTTTTTAATTTCTTTGGTATTGGTAGGGAATCTATCTGTTTTTACTGTCACTCCGCCAGGAATATCTTCTAATATTTTTAGAAATACAGGGTCATATACGGCCCCTTCATCCGTTTTTGTTACTTGTAAACTCATTATTATTCACCTCGTTTATTTATTTATTTTTCTTCTTCTATTAATTTCTTGCCTTCAAAAGTTCCTTCAGTTTCTCCTTTTCCACTTGCGACCTTAGCAATTAATTCTTCATTTAAAGTTCCAGCTGCTTCGCCTTTTGGAGGGATTTCTCCGCCTTTAAGTTTTTTATCAATTTCGGCTTGTTTAAGTCCGAGAACCTCGTCCTTTAATTTCTTGACACTTTCCTCGATGTCTTCTTCTTTATCAACTGTAATATATTTTGAAAATCCTTCGCTTAAATCTGCTTTTTTTAAAGCATCTTTTATCAAAGTTTCCCGCTTTGTCTTAACAGTTGTTTCGGCAAAACCTTTTACCAAATTAGTTAAGCTCCCCATTTGTTCAGTCAGATTAGCTATTTGTTTTTCGGTATCGCTCATATTCGCCTGCTCCTTTTTTTTGGTTTCTTCTGCCTTTTCTTTTGCCGTTGCCTCTTCTTTTTCTTTTGCTGATTTTAAATCATGGGTTGTAATGGCTTGCGATACCCTCCGGTCTGTCTCGCTCTGCAGGTACTTATTAAAACTTTCTTCCAGCCCAGCTTCTTTAACAGCAGCGACAAGTTGTTCCGGGGTCAGTTCAATTTTCCCTTTTAACTTTTCGATTTCTGCTTCAATTTGACTTTCATCTGTCACCTTGATTTTTTCTGCTAATCCCTCATCGAGCCCTGCTTTTTTCAGTGCTTTTTTAATTTGAGTTATTAAGTCCATTTTAATTATCTCCTTATAATTTTATTTTTTAATAAAAAAAGAGCCAACTCAAAAAGATTCGATCATAAAATCTTTTTAGATTGGCTCTCTATAATTGGAGCTCTATTTATTTATTTTTTTTCTTTATTTATATTAAATTACTTTAATCCTTCAGAATACCCTCAAATTCAAACGTAGAGTACCTCTCCTCTTGAATCTTTAAGTTTTTAATATCATTGTAGCCTATTATCCATTTATCATTTATGATCGCACTCTTTTTAAAATCATTTTGCGACCATTGACTTATATGAGTCTCATATATATTGCCAAACATTGTGCCTTGTCCGCTAATATAATTGGGGGTTGATACTATATAATGTTTGGCTTTTTTAAGCATTTTAAGCCCCTCTTCTTTTTCTATATGTTCAATAACATCCATAAATAATACCAAGTCATAATTCGCTAATATTTCATTATTTTTAGTTATGTCCTGATTATAAATGTTATTATAAATTATAGCATACCAGGGTAGCTTAGTATATTCCTTAAAGATTTCTATTGCGTCTATTCGTTTTTTCCAATCTTCCGGATATAACTGGCCTTGCCAGACTTCGAGATATTCCCTTAACAAAAAGCCCCATTTTCCGAAACCGGAGCCTACGTCAAGAATAGAATCCGGATTGATTCTCATTATTAAATCAATTACCGGACTGATTATGTTGGGCCTACCTGATGGCATTTTAATCCCCTTTTATAATGTCTTTAATCTGTTTTAACTGGTTTTTCAATGTCCAGCCCTTATTAATGATCCATAGTCTATATTCTTTTGAGGGGTAATATGGCCAAGTTATTAAATGCACTGCCTCATTAATAGTATTAAAAATAGTTTCTTTGATATATAATTCTTTTGCTCCCCTGAAATTATGAATCACCGGTTTTATTCCCCTGGCCATGGCCTCAAAAATACCATATCCAAAGCTTTCATGTATGGATGTATGAAGTAGATAATTTTTATCTTCCCAGAATTTCTCCATATCATCTACCCAGCCATAAAATTTTATATTATCCTGCAGATCCATTTCTTTGGTCATGTATTCCAGGTATATTTTATATCTCAAATCCTGAAATGAACCCGCTATATGCAATTTATATCTTTTATCAATATCAATTAATTTCTTCAATATTTGTAAAGCCATTTGAGGATTCTTCTTGTGATTAATGAATCCTACCCAGGCTATATTATATCCGGGTTTTATTTCTTCCCACTTTATAGAATCCAAGTCGATCCCATTATAAACGATTTCTATTTTAACTTTATCCTCAATATCCGGGATAGTTATTTTCAGAATTTCCCTGATGTGAGGGGCTACCAGAATCAATTTATCTACTATAGGCCAATTGATCTGTTTAGGAAAATCTGTAAATATTTCATAGCTGTGGAGCCTGATTATAACTTTTTTGCCTTTGATCCCTTCGTAATTCGTTCCTATAATGGCCGCTTGATTGCACCATTCCAGCCAGATAATATCAGCCCAGTCGATCGCATTATATATATCTTGTTTATTTTTAATTATAAACTTCCTGGTAATATAATCATCTGACAGCCCTTCGATTATCGGATCTATAAATTGATCAAGTCTTGCTAGACATATAAAACTTATCTTTTTCATTTCTTTTCCTTTTTATGTCTCGAATTTTTCACCTGATTCTCTGCTGATCGCAATTCCCTGTTTAATTGCTTTTAATTTTGCTGCTGCTTCGGATTTTTCATTGCCGGCAGTATAGGTATAACAAGCGCCGCTATCCCCATATTTCCAGCCCGGTTTATCATCTTTTCTACACTTCATTAATGGCATTTTATTCCTCCCTTTTTGTTTTTTAATTCTTTCCTCTTCGTAAATATCAAAATCAATACCCGGAAATTTTTCAATAAGATCAAAACCACCGTTAGGTTTTAAATAGGGATTTTTGTTTTTATCTTTTTTTATTTTGGCCATTATTTATTCAACCACCTTTTATATTCTATGCCATACTTTTTGGCAAATATTTCCATTGCCTCATGAGTATGTATTTGACTTGTCACTTTTGCTGCGAATTTTGCTGCCTCATCATAATCTATCCCAGTACTTAGTAATCTGATACGCTCTCTCTCGTATATTGTCTGGTATTTATTTTGTAATATGCTATTCTCTATTTTATAAAGATTTTTTACTGCGGTCCCGGAATGTGGGAATTTTGCATCATCTATTATTTTAGCACTATATTCGTATTGTGTCCCTACCGCCCTTACTTCAGTTCCTCTTTTGTATGCTCCTAACATATTAAGATCATCACCGGAGAAACTGCTCCCGGAAGGATGATTATGCGTAAACAGCATATTATCGACATTCATTTGATCAAAATCTATCTGCGTGAAACTTACCTGATTACTGGTCCCGGATTTTCCAAATACTACATTTCCTTCTTTGTCGACTGCAATACAATGTTCTATTTTTGCATCAGCATATTTTTTGTTAAACTCCTTTATTTCCATTAATTGTTTTTCTCTTCCGGTTACCTTCGTGGGTATAAGTCCAGGCCTGACCGGTTCGGTGATCCCGATCTTGGGCATGGTTATTTGTGTTACGCTATCTTTTAACTTAAAGTCCGTTGTAAAGTTATCTCTTATAAAATATGGCGTATTCTTATATCCTGCAATTTTAGAAGCATTTTCTTTTATCCAATTCTCTGCTCCTTTAGGAATATTTGAAATATACTTTGATTCATCAATCTTTCCGGTTTTCATGAATTCAAGAGAATCTTTTTCGTTGAGCATGATCGAAGTTGTATAGCATAAACAGCCTACATGCCAGGTCATAAATATAAATCCCTTCGGGTATTCTCCCGCCAGATCATCACACATATCTATGATTGGATGGCTTCCCGATAAATGCACCTCAACTCCGGTTACAAACGGTAATTGCTGCCTTCTAAGATGATCGCTCATTCTATAGGCCATGTTTATTTCATTTTTGGCAAGTCTTAAAGCGTTTTTGTAGGAACTCCTGTAGATCCCCGCTCCCGGATGGTAGCCTTTGGCTGCCTTGCTTAAAACCAGTTTCCCTTCCTGTCGAACCCTTCTGAATAGTCTGTCCGGCTCGTTCAGATATTGCTTAATATCTCCTGCAATTTCAGCCGCACTTCTCCCGGTAGATATTCCCGAAGCAAGATAAAGTTCCAGTTGATCCTTCGCCCCGTTGGTTAAATTCCAGACTCTTTCGCTCAGGTTCATTCCGGCCGCGGTCCGGGTAAGAAAAGTATCTAGCGCCGCCAAATTTAATTGATTAAATGAGGTTGGAATACCATCTTTGCTTAGTTTTATCCCTTCGGCCCAGGTTCCCACCAGTTTATTATTTTTTAAATTGGCCATATCCCAATGGCTGACAATCCCGTTTTGTATGTTGGTCTGGATATCTTTATTGAGATTACCTAATATTATATCTACCTGTTTTTCCAGTCCTTTATTTATTTTATAGAAAGAGCCCTGGGATATTCTAGTCGGATTTTTCAATTCAAAAATGGCTGTTTTCATACTGCTCTTCAATCCCCACTTAAGGTCCCTTTCTCCAATAAATTCATATTTTCTTTATCGGCCATTATCGTTACTTTAGGTAGAATTCCCTTCTTTCTTGCTGCCCTGATCAAAAATTTAATATCTTTGGAAAGACATTTACCCCCTGCCCCCCTGTAACCATCGAATAATGGATCAAGGTGCATCGCGTTGATATATTTATCCAGCTTAAAAGCCTCAAATAATTTATAATAATCTGCCCCGTATTTCTGACATATATCGTATAGTTCGTTTCCAAATACTACTTTTATTACATATAAGCTGTTTAAGGCCACCTTTAATAATTCCGCTTCTACCGGCTTCATCATTATTATTTTATTTTTATTATCTACCACACGCTTGAATAGTCCTTTGAATATCTCGAATACTTCTCTTTTCCTGGTCCCTACAATTATTTTATCAGGGCAGATTTCATCTAAGAACGCTGTCCGTTCCCGTAAGAATTCAGGCAAATAGACAAATTCTCTTTTGTATCTTCTTATAAACCCATCAATCATCCCTGGCATAATGGTAGATCTTATAGCGATTATTCCTTTTTTGTTTTTAAGGTTTACATAGCCTACTGCCATTTTGACATCTTCAAATTTCATATCTTTTTTTGTAGGCACACAGACAAATACAATTTCACATTTAGAAATATCGCCAACCAATAATTTAGCGGGATCATATTTCTTAACCGTATGCCCTAAATCTTCTAATAGTCCGGCAAGGCTGTTTCCGATAACTCCGCAACCCACTACAGAAAGATTCATTCTGTTATGCATTATATGATTCTCCCAGATTTGATGTCTCGCCCTTTTCTTCTTCTTCTAACCTTTTAATATCTTCTTCTGCATCACTCACAAGCGGGTTTTGCCTTACAGCTTCGTCCCGGCTCATTATTACATCCCCTCCGCGAGCCACCGATAAAGATTTCACTAATTCATTTACACTCTTAGGCAAGACATCCCCAAATTGAATTGACACATCCATCTCTTCTAAGCTCTGCTTAGCCTTTACATCAGTTACTGATAATATTGCCTTTAATAAATTGATCCTTCTGTTTAATGCTTCTCCGAATATTTCTTCTTTATCTTTTGCTTTTAGAATTGAATCCATAAAAAGGAACTTGAGGGCTTCTCCTGAGGTTTTAGTTAGCCCTTGCACGTTATTGAAGGATAAATCAGGAGTAGAAGTTAAAGAGTAAATAATATCCTTTAAGGTCTCATACTCTAATTTCACGGCTTCGGGTGCATGTGTCCAGGTTAGATATTCAGCATCTCCGTAATCTGTTTTACCATCGGAATTAATCTCCCCTGTAAACTGCAATATCTTTCCAACTTCAGCTTTTTCCGGAGCATTGGTTATCTTACCTTTAATCTTCAATGTTGGTGAGCCAAAATAATCGTTTGTGTCCGCTGACTTGCTGATTAGCATTTCAATCCTGTCAATCTCGCTTTGCACATCTGCCCACTCAGGCTCATCTTGCTCATAGTATATTATCGGAATTTTGCCGTATAGATTCTCTTTTTTCTCTACCTGCCAGGCTTCCTTTTTTATTCCTTTAATATAATTTTCAGCAGTGTAAATATCAACGTGTTCATAAGTTTTTTCATCTTTATCTTCTAATTTATACCTGCGGGTGAAGGCATCCATATCACCGTTATTGTCAAAGTGGGGATATATTTCATCACCGTTTTTGTTACATAATAGAGCCACCTTGATATGCTTTACATTGTTGGCATCAACTATTACATACCAAAGCTCAGCCACCTTCGTTTCCACGAATAGCCGCCGTGCCAATTTCTTATTGAAATAGTCTAATTTGTTTTTATTCCAAACGTCATTTATTATTGTAAAGGTTTTCTGGTATTTATCCTCTTTGTTATCTAATATTAGCTTAACGGGGTCACCAAACAAAAAAGACACACTCATATTAACTATTTTCTTTTGATATCGAATAACCAATTTTGCCTGCTCAACATGTTTTAATGTTGCACCTTTACCTATGGTTTTTGTGGGTCTGTTGAGGATATCATGTTCTCCAACAAATTGCTTCCTGTATAATTCGATATCCCGCTCCACCGGATCTTTACATAGAACGGTAGTTAACTTTGAGAAATCGCTTTCATACTTTTCCAAAATCTCTTTTATATTCATGGTAGTCTCCTTCTATTCATTACTTAAAATATTCCTAAACCATCAGAGGTATACTCTTCCTCTTTTTCCTTCTCAAAAATCCTGTCATTAAGGGCATAACGAATCTGATCTATAAAGTGATTATTCCGATCCACCGGTATATTAATCACTTCTCCATCCTTATTTTTCTGCCACTGATATAATTGAAATTCATTTATGGCATTCTGGCAACTACGGTCAACTATGATTTCAAATTGTTTCATATATTGAATACCAAAATTGACACTCCCCGGCCCCTTCTTGGCTGCTAGGGCATTTATCTTATAATTCCTCAATTCAGCTATTGATTTCGGTTCAGAAGAATCACACCTTATATATTCCACACCGATAGCCGGTTTCAGTCTTGATGCTATAACATCATTAGTCAATCCTAGCTCGTATAATAATTCCTGCAGTATATATAGTTTCTTCCCCTTTATGGCCTGCCTTCCCGCTGCACTGGGATCATTCGCAAACCCAAAATCAAGTCCATTATAGTAGGTCCCGAATGTATTTTTAATTTGAGTAAGATCTTCAATCTTCCAATTGGTAAAAATTAAATCTCCTAAAATCCCCCAGTTGCCTAAGGTGTAGACTTCCCGGTAATAAGGATCCTGCTCGTTTTCCAGCTCATCAATATCGTCTTGCTCTAAAAATCTTAAATTATCTTTATAGGTTGTTTTTAAGATCGATAACCTATCATCGTGATATTCGGTTTCGCCTTCTACCCAGTTTTTGAAATATTCTTTGAATATCCAGTGAGTCCGGAAAATGGGGTTGAAACACAATGTTAATCGTTTTAAGACTTTGGACTTACCCCTCAATCTCTTGTATAATTGCTTGATATCGTCCCTTTTCGTCTCGGTTGCTTCTTCTACTAAGATGTCGGTAATTACCCCCTTCTCCGGGATTATTGATTTAAGTTTCTCTGCATCATCCAACCCCCTGAAAAGGATCTGATATCCGGTAATACAGGTTATAGTCATCTCGGTTTTATTTATCTTGAATAACTTTTCTGCATTCCAATTTGATATAACTTTTTTTATTTCGTTAAATACTGATGTCCTCAAGGTATTAGCTGTATTCCTGATTACGAGATAATTTCTATTATTTTCTAAAAGATCGATTACACACCTTTGAGAAATAAATACCGATTTCCCGGCAGAACTCCCACCGAAGAATATTTGTGTCCTGATATTGTTTCCCAGGTAAGGAATATAAACTTCATTAAAAACTTTTTTGGAAATCTGTATATTAACATTCATTCGGTTAGATCCACTTTGACTTTTATAACTTCAGGTAGTTCAAACTTGTGTCTTTCCGCCGGGTATATTCCCATCAATTTAGCTTCTTCTTTGGTTATGTCTAGGATCAGGCCCAGGTCCGGTACTTGAATTACTTGCTTATTATCAACCGTACCAACTACAACTTTTCTGCTAAAGGCCATATCTTTTAGGTCCCTTATTTGTGCTATGTGATAACTTATTCCATCACCCTCTAATTTCTCGAAATATTTCCGCCATTCTTTCCGTGCTTTTCTAATATATACATTAGCTTGCGCTCTTTCTATTTTCCAATATTGTCTACAATAATCTACAATAAAGCTAGTGGGTTTCCGCCTTAACATTAGGCCAACTTGGTAGATTCTTTGTTCTACTGATATCATGTCAGCTTTTACAAATTCCTTCTTCCCTTCTTCCGGCATATCTAACCCCTTCCGTCTTTTTCAAAACTGATAATCCCATCGAAATATCCTTTATAAAATTCATAGATCCCTTTGGCTATGGTCAGGCAATTATTCTCGGTCCTGGGATTCGTATTAATATTTGCGCTGCTCTCTACTGCAAAATAAAATTTATCTCCATATCCGGCTATAATTTTGGAGTGATTCCTAAATATTACAAAACGGCCTTTATATTTCTTGATTATCGGCTTTAATAGATCGTACTCCGCGGAGTAAGATCCTTTAAATATTTCTCCAACATAGGCATCGATGGTTTTTATCTTCCCGGCCTTCAACCATTCTTCTATCTGTAAGATATCATCCTGGGCCATACACCAGGTTGAAAATAAGCAATGTTTTAAATCTTGCTGCCTTAAAACACATTTTAAGAAGGATAAGATATCAACATCCCCGGCGCTGATCGTATGGTAGCTTTCGCCCTCTTTAAAATCAAAACCCAATACGTCTAATAGCTGGGTTTCGCTAAAGGCCTTCCTATATATGTTTTTATCCTTTCTGATCGTACAAATAACGTTCCTTCGGATCGGCTTTTCTTCCTGCTTAATCTTCTCCCCGGCCTGGCCCCCTAACTCTAAATTATCAATATTAATCTCATTGTGCATTATGGCTTCTTGAAATTTTATTTCTTCCGGTGTATCTTTCATTCCAACTTCACTGCCTTTCCAACATATTAAATATTTAGATCCATTTCTTCAAAATCATCATCATCCCATTCCCAGCCTTTATCTATTTTAAGATCAATACTTTGCTCATGTTCTGTTTTATCTAACTTATAATATTTATATGGTTTTCCAAATTTCCTTACCAGATTTAATTCATTTCGTGTCCCTCTGCTTTTCCCATCGTGTATCAAAATAATATAGTCAGCATCGTCTATTATTGCTTTACTCCTGTTATAAAATGCCCCTCTTGCGTATTTCTTAAAATTCGAATGATATAGTTTTAGCGTTATTCCATTTCGCCTGCAATATAGTTGTGTTAATCTGCATACTCCGTCAGGTTCCCCAGATGTTATGACCACCTCCGGATTATATTTTTGGATTTCCGTCTCTATTATTTTTAATACTTCTTCTCTTTTCTTTTTTAATGAACGGCTTCCTTGAAATGCTAATTTCAATTTATTCTCCATTACCTTTTGAAATAAAAAAAGAGCCACCTAAGAAGCTATCGCTTCTTGAAATGGCCCTCTAAAAATGGAGCTCTACGATATTTAATTGTTTAAAATCTAATCTTCCTTTTTAAAATAATGTAGGTTGTAATACCTTTGTTTCTTCCGGGATTATATTTATTCTGGGTTTTTTAAGGGTTAGGTAGTCCTGATCAATATACTTATCATCCAATTTTATATTCATATATTTATATAAGTCTTTTTTTACATAGAAATCTCTCTTATATTCCATCAGTTTTTTTACTATGATATCCCCGAATTCTCTCCAGTCTACGATAGAATCCAGTTTGTAATGATTCATTTTGCCTACTTTGTATTGATCAACAAAGGGATAGCTTAACTCTAATAATTGATATGTGGTTAATGGCCTGATAACTGGCTCGAAACTTACCCAGGTCTTTATCCTTTCGTTATGTAATATTCCTAATACTTTAATCCTTTCCCTGGGTAGTGCTGCCCCAGGTTCATAATATAGACTCTCTTTTTCTTCAATTAAGGTTAAAGTCGTTCCTACTTTTATATTCTGGAATTTCTTAAATAGGTCTATATCCCTTAAAATCCTTTCCCCGCCTTTAGATAATATCGCGGTTGGTATATCATATTTTAATAATATTTTTAATATTTCTCTTGTCGTTTTGTATTGTGTATCTGCCTTGCAGTAAGGATCGCCCATAAAACATAAGAGCACCTGTTCGGATATTTCTTGCTTTTTTAACTGTTTCTCTAATCTTTCTAAAATATCTTCTTTTGGTTTTATTTTTTCATTGGTTACTTGTTTTGCAAAAGGCATGGTTTTTACATAGCAGTATTTGCAATTATGATCACACCCGTTATAAATATTTAAGGAATAAGGGCTATATTCCCTCGCTTTTCCTTTTGGTAAATATATAATATCGCTCATGATTTCAACCTTCCTTTTAATTATTATATCACGAAAGGGCTTATTTCACAATAGTTACAGGTGATATGTATAAATATTTTTTATTATTTTTATTGATTATTATTATTTTTTTAATACCATTTATCGCGAGATATTATTGTTTGAATTTCTCTATGCCGTTTCTGTTGAATAGTGTAGGACATTTCTTAATCATATTTCTTGTGTATCCTATTTTCGTTAACATTCTTACAGGCAGTCTGCCGAACATGCTTTGGATGAAAGTTACAAACAATGTTCCCCTGTATTTTTTTCGGAATACTATTTCCAATTGTCTAAAGGGGATTCCGTAAGCGTCTAAATCAATTATATCATATTTGTTTAAATTCATTCCTTTTAAATATTTTATGTTATCACCTTTTAATGTGCTTCCATAAGATATTCTATCGATCCCTATTACGTTTATATTTTTAAATGATCTTCTCTTTATTTCTTTCCATCTCCTTGATTGGCCAGCAAAGCAATCGAGTACTTTTATACTTTTTTTATCCGGTAAGTGATTCATTCTTAAATTGATTTTGCTGTTTAGATAGGAATTATCTGTTTTAATTTGCGGTTTGTTCATATTCGCCTTTCCCGGTTATTTTATTTTTTATTATTTCTAATTCCTGATTTATTTCATCATAAGAATCTACATTTACGGAAATTAATATATGGACCCTTTTATATTCTCTTATGTCTTCCTCTTTTTCTATATCTTCAGTGGCCTCAAATGTTGGATTTTCCAATTCCTCTTCGGTAAATCCCACGTCTAATAATAATTCCTCATCGAAATTGGCCAGTATATCCCAATCCCAGCCACCTAAATTTTTGTTTTCCCTTAGATTTGCTTCTCTAAATTCCTCTTTGGTCAGCTTTCTATTTGGGACCCTTACATCGATTTCCTCTTTACTCCGGCCTAATAGCTGTAATATCTTCATTCGCTGGTGTCCGGATATGATAGTATTATCGGTATTTATTACCGGGATAGACATAAGATTAAATCTTTTTAAACTTTCTTCCAGATCATTCTTTTGCTTTTCGGTCATCGTTCTGGGGTTCTCTTTGTAGGGAATTAGGTCATTAATTATTCGCTGTTCGGTATGCCATTTTAATTTTTTCATGATTCTCCTTTAAAATCAATAAGAATTAAAAATCTTCTTTAGCTTTTTCTATCTCTTTTTGTTCATTATCTTCAGGGCTTTCTGGACGGATTTCCGTGCTTATAATTGCAAAAAGTCCTCCCTTTTTCTTAGAATTGAAATATAAAGAAATTTCCGCATTATCTCCAATCCACCTTAGGAAATAATCGTCTTTCCATATTGGTTTACCAAATATCCCCTCTAAAATTATTTTCAAAATATCATAGTTAGTCTCACCAGTAAATATTGCCTGCATCTTATAAAATTGGTTACTATAAAGATTAAATATATACTTTATCGAATCAAGTCCAGCACTACCAATATTTAATTTATCGCTTTTCCTATAATAATAATTCCCCTTATATATATTATATTCAGATATCACTCGGTAGGAGAATACCATATCCTCTGTCGGTGCATCTCCCCACTCCAATCCCCTAAATCCGTCAGGTTCATTCTGAAAAGCAAATCCTATTCCTGTAATTAACAATATTAAAATACTTATCAATAGAATTTTTCTTAACATTTTTTACTCCTTTAAAGTTATTATTATTTTATTCGGGTTGTGATAATCAACTATATTTATCGCGCCACAACGATCTTTCGAACATTTAATTTCTATTTTGGGGCCTCCTTCCTGGTGATTTTTGCTGATAGAAAAGAAAAGAGGTCTGCCACATCTTATACATCTTATTTTTACCCTTTTCATTTTATATCGCTTACCCCCATTAGTCAATTACTCCCACCTGGGGATCAACCCGCCGTATTTTTCTATTTCTTTATAACTTATTATTTCTTCAAAATCTATTCCCAGACCATCACATAGAAATTTAATCATTTCTCCGTTGGCCTTATCCCTAGCGTACTTATCGGGAATTACAAATCTCAATCTCTTAAATTCCTCCGGATAATATTTCATGAATCGTTTAAGTTTCGTCTTGTCTGTTTTCCTAAACCAGCCCTTGACCTCAATCCATCTATTGGAAGCCGGCAGATAAAAGTCCGGTTTGTAATATCTGCTTCCTCTTTTTATTCCTTTAAACTCGAATTCTTTCCATTCATAGATATATAGTTCCCTGGTATATCTATAATATCGGCACATGTTTGCTTCCATCTTGCTTCTAAAGAATTGTTTTAAATCTTTCCGATAACCGCCTTTGGCTACTTCCATTTTTTATATTCCTTCCAGTTACAGGATTTGAATATCCAGGGATTATTTACCCACCTCATAAAATCTTTATATTTCCTGCTTTTTAATGAATTATTATAATTCATAACATACGGTTTAATTGATCCTCGTTCATCTTTAATATCTCTTAATCTTTGTATTCTATAAAGATCTTCTTTAAATGTAGTGTCAAAACCGGTTAGGACATATACGGTTATATTTCTAGGCCTGATCCCCTCTTTAATAACAAGTTCTAATCCTTTTATTATTTCGCTTTCGTCTTTAATATTATCCCAGGCAAATCTTATCATTCTTTCATGTTTTATACTGGCCAGTAGCTTGGCATTTTCTTTATTTATAAGCCGGGCATCCAATCCCTGGTTAAAATCCATTCGCCAGCCTTTATCAATATATTTTTGTAATTTCTTAATATGAGAAGGTAAGGCCAAAAAATTGTTATCTAATAAAACTACTACATTAGATTTAGGATTTAGAAATTCCTCCACTTCCGCGTGCTCTTTGATCTTCCCTTCTTTCTCCGGTACTATACAAAATTTACAATTTCTTATGCAACCCCGGGTAGTAAAGCCTAGAGAATAATCAAGATTGTAAAGTGAATAATCAGGCATTATATGCTCCATATCATAAGGTAAAACAGTTTTCAAGCTAAAACCTGATCCACCGATAATACTATTTCCAGGAATATATCCCTCTTCGATATTATGTTTTGAAAAGATCTTTGAAACATAAACCCTGTCATAAGTTTTTTTCATTAATGGATTATATATTTCTGTCTGATCCCCAAAACTTTTATGCCATGCTGATATTTTCATTAAAGCTAAATTATGGTATTTGCTATCAATGTCAAAAAGGCCGATCTTCACAGCTAGATCTTCCCAAATCTTTTTAATATAAACATAACTCCCATAATTACTACCGTTCCAAAAAGACCCCACCAAGTCAAATTATTGGTTTCTTCTGCTTTTTTAACTGGGCTGCTAAATCCTTTAATATTTTCATATCCTACTTTAAACTTCATTTAATCATCTCCTTTTGTCTAGCCAATTTTGAATCTCTTCCGAAGTAATCTCCCACATATCTTTCCATCCCGACACAAAGCGAAATTTAAAGTCCTGATATAAACCGGGAGTTGGTTCCGCTCCAATAAAATCCCACAAAATGCTTCTTGCCAAATCTGCAGGGCCCGAACCTCCATATCCCCAATTAAAACCATCGGGGCTATGATAAATATGGTGTGTTAATGGCTCGCTATTGACGGTGACCACAACATTAGAAATATTCCCTTCTTCTGGATTTAATCTTCTTCCCCTATAAATTTTCATTTAATTAATCTCCTTTCTTATTTTATTTATTCTAAAGGTATATGTACTTCTATACCTCCTTTTATTTTTTTTGCTGATGGTAAATGTCTGATTATATCAAGCAACTCATCTCTACCTGCTCTCCAATGACCATCATTTTCAGAAAAATGACCAACAAAACCCCAAAGATTTCTTGATATAGCTTTCTTTTTGCTCTTCTCATATTCACTGTGAGGCAACCAATCTACTCTATTAGGTATAAAAGTCGTACCATTGACAATAGGTAATTTCTTTACGGTTTTATATAAAGCATCTGCTCCTTCATCCCAGTAAGGTGCTATCTGTGCATTATGAGAAGATGCTCCATATTCTTTTAATTTAAAATATCTTTGACACAAGTCTAAAAAAGGGTTTTTAGGATACCAAGATGGTTTATTTGACATTTTAATTAATCTCCTTTCTTTTTTAATTTTTAAAATAATATTTGCCCCCCTCTATGAGAATAGATAAGCTCGTTTATCTTCTTATATTGCTCCGGGTTTATAAGTGGCAACCTTTTTCTCATATCTACCCAGACAGTGGTTACAGAAACTTTAAATTTTAACGCGGTGACCTTCAATATTTCATTATTTCTTAGCATAAATTCAGACTCATCAAATACCCTTTCCACGATACTTTTAGAAAAATTAGAATCAATATTAACTTTAGATCTCATGATTTATTTTCTCCTTTCTTTTTTATTCTGGATCAGTTCCACCGACCTTAACCTTTTTAATTTCCTCATCAGTATAAATTCCCAGCTTAACTTCAATCGTTTTTAATCTCTTTTCAAAATCTAATAAAATCGGAATAATATAATATCCTATAAAAATTTGTAGCCCCAGCCCCTCGAAAAAATCATCTTTATTTGATTCTTTTAATTCCTCTATGTTTTTATTCATTTAACCACCCCCGACTTTCTCAATAAAATCTTGGACCAAAAATTTATCGTGTACAGTTTCAACCACTTTATAATATTTTATAAACTGATTGTTTATCCTGGTATTTTCCTTTCTCTTGGCCAGCAATTCCGGACTTAATGTTTTCTCAAAAGCGATAAATTTCTCCTCTTTCTCTGTTTTTTGATCCTTCGGAGGTTTAAAATATCTCCTCTTAAAGTCTCTCCTTTTGCCCCACTTTCTTAATAAACTGTATATGGTAGTAAAAGATACTCCATACTCCCGGGCAATTTTTATTATAGGTATGTCTTGTTTGTCCTTCTGAATTATTGCCTCCCGGTTATCCATTAACATCTTGTGTATTTTCGTTTTATCCACCATTCTTCATACCTCCCAATTATATTTTTATAAGGCCCTTCCGTTTAAATACTTGAGCCAGGAACCAAAGTTCGGGTTTTGGGGAATCCCTAACTCCACTTTGCAGAAGGGCCTTTTAATTTCCCTTATCTTTAATATATTTTTCTGCCCTTGCCAGCCAATCAAATATATAGTTAGCATAATTATTGTTGAATTTTTCCTTTATTATCTTTTCATGCCCGGGATGTTTTTTAAAATATTCTCTTATTTTATTTAGTTCTATTTCTATATCTATATTAGGGAATATTTTAGCCCATCTGTCTTTAATATCTTCATCTATGCCATGCCAACTCCATAATTCAAAATCGAATTCTATATTATTGGCTGGTAATTTTTCTTTGGATGTTTTTTTTAATAGAGTATCTTCCTTGGAATTAAGATTAAGATTAGTATTAAGATTAGTATTAAGATTAAGATTAGGATGTGATAGTCTATCGTAGTCTATATTCTCTTGTTTTTTAGGTGAGTTATCCACAATTATATTCAATTTTTTATAGTCTATATTTGACCACTTTATCAAATTGCCTGGAACTTCTGATGATAACGCTTTAATACCTGCATTTATTTTGGGATTATTTAATTGGTGCCTGGTAAAATTCTTTATAGCTATCCATCCATTTTCATACTTTGTCTTATCGTCAGCTTCAAATCTTTCTAATATTTTTATTACCATATCTTTATCTATACCCGTATCAAAAGCAATTCTATTAATAGATATCTCGTAAATACCTATAATGTTTGTAAGCGTATTGGTTAATAGATACAGGAATAATAGTTTCTCAACTGGGTCTTTTTCGATTATATAGTTATCATCCCAAAATTTTGTATCTACATAACGCTTTTTGCTCATAATTTTATTCCCTTATTACGAACTTTTCGCCAACAAACTCCACAGAAATATCTAACACAGTCTTCCTCTTCCCCTTTTTTGTTTTTAAAGGAACAAGCTATATGCATTGCTTCTTTTGTTTCTTCCAGTGTTAAGAAGTTATTTAAAAAATTTTTGAGTGTAGCATCTTTAAAT
>ENA-OVNA01000007-OVNA01000007.1-marine-sediment-metagenome-genome-assembly--contig:-NODE-7-length-14929-cov-3.816523_pt1 | contig 14929 bp, 27 predicted proteins | sample MGYA00250101_ERZ650185 | MGnify/ENA primary metagenome ERZ650185 (study PRJEB26730, sample SAMN04396783) | marine sediment metagenome | isolation source: Baltic marine sediment | place: Denmark...
CCCCTTTTTGATGCTTAATATTCCATTCAAAATTTATTTGACCAGGACTTTGTGTCCCGCCTGGCTTCTTTGCCTCAAGATATATAGTGCGCCCATTTTTAATTGCTATAAAGTCAGGGATTCCGTCATAAGAGCCTAACCCTTGTAAATTATAGAACCAAAACCAACCCTTAATAGTCAAATAATCCTTTATTAGAACTTTAACGTCATTTTCGCTTATCTTAAATTTAAATCTGAGTTTTCTTTTCATATCTTCCCCTACCTTTCTTATCTTTATTCTCTTCCAGACTTTTTTTGTATCTATAAATTTCGAAAAAATCTCCTGACGTTAGATCTTCAAATGATAAATAGGGTCCTTTTTGTCCACTCATAAAACCCATATCCCTTGACTCAATAATGACTAACCGCTTATCATCTTTGTGAAGATCGTTATATTTTATTATTGCGTTAAGAACCTCTATGCTTTGTTTATTCATTTAATCATCTCCAATACTATTAATTTTTAAAAAGGCGATACTGAGCCTTCTTTATGAGAATTTAAAAGATCGTCTATCTCTTTATATTGCTCTGGGTTTATAAGTGGCAGCCTTTTTCTCATGTCTATCCAGACAGTAGTTACAGAAACTTTAAATTTTAACGCGGTAACTTTTAGGGTTGCATTGTTCCTTAACATAAATTCAGACTCATCAAATACCCTTTCCACAATACTTTTAGAAAAATTTGAATCAATATTAACTTTAGATCTCATGATCTGTTTTCTCCTTTCATTATTTTTATATCCACTCTAACCAGATTATCTCCAACCTTATAAACCTTTATTGAACCATCTTCGCTTTCTGCTTTGGCAACATCATTTTGATATAAGAACCAACTTAGGATTACTTGTACCTTAACTTCTATACTTTCCATTTCAGTCTCCTTTCTTTTTTAATCTGGATCAGTTCCGTCGAGCCTAATCTCTCTGATTTCCTCATCGGAATAAATTCCAAGCTTGACTTCAATTCTCTTTAATCGCTTTTCAAAACCTTCTAAAACTGGAATAAGATAATATATGACGAAATCCTGTGTTCTTAAACTTTTAAAGTCTTTTTCCTCTTCCGCTAACTCTTTTAATTCTCCTAAATCTTTACTCATTTGACCACCCCGATTTTCTTAATATATTCTGGACCAAAAAATTATCGTGCGCAGTTTCAACCGTTCTGTAATATTTTATATATTTATTATTTATCCTGGTATTCTCCTTTCTTTTGGCCAGTAATTCCGGACTTAATGTTTTCTCAAAAGCGATAAGTTTCTTCTCCCTCTCTGTTTTTTGATCCTTCGGAAGTTTAAAATATTTCCTCTTAATATTTCTCTTTTTGCCCCACTTTCTTAATAAACTGTATATGGTAGTAAAAGATACTCCATATTCCCGGGCAATCTTTGTTATCGGTGTTTCTTGTTTGTCCTTCTGGATTATTGCCTCCCGGTTATCCATTAACATTTTGTGTATTTTCGTTTTATCCACCATCCTTCATACCTCCCAATTATATTTTTATAAGGCCCCCCGGTTAGGTGCTTGAGCCAGGAACCAAAGTTCGGGTTTTTGGAAACTCCTAATTCCACCTTGCGGAAGGGCCTTTTAATTTCCCTTATCTTTAATATATTTTTCTGCCCTTGCCAGCCAATCAAATATATAGTTAGCATAATTATTATTAAACTTTTCCCTTATCATCTTTTCATGCCCGGGATGTTTTTTAAAATATTCTCTTATTTTATTTAGTTCTATTTCGATATCCACATTAGGGAATATCTTAGTCCATCTGTCTTTAATATCTTCATCTATCCCATGCCAACTCCATAGTTCAAAATCAAATTCTATGTTATTGGCCTTATTAGGTTCCTGATCTGAATTATTAATAGGGTTCTTTACGGTATCCCCAGAAACGTTATTCTGCACCTCTTTAAATTCTTTACTCTTCTTTACTTTACTTTTCTCTACTCTACTTTGTTTATTATCGTCATCATCTATTGAGTTATTGTTAACATCTATCCAGTTAATGTTTACATTAATGGACTTTTCCACAATTTCCACAAGCATATATTTTTTTATCAAGCTAATTTCTTTCCTTCTTTTGACTGCCTCCAAATATCTTTTTTGTATTCCCCGGGAAGTTAATATATTATATTTATCATATAAAGTCTTACTTATAATTTCTTCATTAATGCATACATCGAGTAACTTATTGATTACATTTATTTCTGTATTATTTTGCCTGGCAAACATTTTTGCTATCTTTTCATTCCAATTTATATAATATCCATTCTTATAAATTTTTATGAATAGCTTAATTAGTAATGCAAATCCTGTTAGGCCTAGTTCACATTCAACCATATAAATTTTATCGTCAAGGTCTACATCCAAAGGAAAGTAATCTAAACCTTCTTTAATTGGTCTTGGCATTATTTTTTGCTCCCTTTTTTCTATTACATTCTTTACATAAGGTCTGCAAATTATTTATCCTAGTAGTTCCACCCTTTGAGAATGGAACTATATGATCTATTATTAAATCTTCTTTTTTGCCACATTTCTTACATTTATATCCATCTCTCTTAAATATTTTATTTCTTAAATCTTCGCTAATAGTTTTTCTAATTACTTTAATGCCTATCTTATCTTCATCCTCATCAGAGATAAAATTATGATATAAATATAAATTTTCTAAGCATTCATAACAAAGGTCAAAATCTCTTTCTTTCCAATATAAAGTTGGTCTTCCGTCATCTAATTCACACATATCGCAAATGTGTGCATAACCGCCAATAATCTCATATGCTTTCATTAATTCTTCTCCTTTCTCTCTGGGGATTAGCCATTTTTAACCTACCTTTAAATCTTCTTCCAAAACATAATTAGTCTGCCCCATACCATAGGCAACCAAATAAGCAAAACCGTATTCTTGCCTTTTAATATCTACAAATTCAATAATATTAGAATCATCATCATAATTATCATTATTTACTGAGAATATTGTTTTAAATACTAACTTTCTTCTACCCACAATATAGCCAGTTCTTTCTTTTTCTAATTCAATAAATTCTCTTCTTGCCAATTCTTTTTCTTCACCCTGCTCAAAATCTGGTACATCAAAATATTGCATATTTATCTCTATCTTTTTCGATATTCTCTTATACTTAACTTTCTGGCCTAACTTAAATTTCATAATTCCAAATCACCTCCTTTTTTTAGGGGCAGGCAAAATAGCCATTAAAACCTGCCCCCACTACCACATGATAACCTGGGAAGTTAACCCAAAATAACAAAAACATCACCCCCCATTATTTATTTGTTCTTCCCTCGAAGCTAGATATGCTACCACTATTGCCAATGCTATAATTCCTATAACCCACCAATACCACATATTAATTCACCACCTTTTTATCAGAAAAATTTTAAAACTGCTTCTAAATCTTCTTTGAGAATCTCAAAATTATAAATATTCTTATCTACATTTAATGTAAATGCTATTTTTGTTTTGTCAGCAGATTCGGGTTCTTCCGCTATAAGTTCAAAGTCTTTCTTCAAATCACCTGAATTCTGCTCCAAATCAAGAATAGGAATTATTAGCTTTAAGCAATTTTCCATATTTATCTCCTTTCTAATATATTTTTTATAGAAGTGCCAATATTTTTTATAGTCTTTTTATAGTTTATTTATAGTTCTTTTAAGTCTAATTGATAATAACTTTCTTCCCTTCTAAACCTTTCATCTAATTCTTCCAACGTATAATCCATTCTAAATTGATATTTACTTTGTTCTTGCATTTCAAGTAATCTCTTCCAGTAATCTGGAAAATACATCCATAATGCTTTTAAATCACTTAGTGACTGTAACGGACAGTTCCAGCAACTAACCCTTTTATATTTTTCATATAGTCCACCCCAGTCAAAACCTTTTTCTAAACAATATTTCAAAGCCCCCTCTTCCGTTGTTTTCCAATCTACTAGGGGATAGCAATAACCGATTGTCTTTTTTATACGTTTCCGCTCATCAAAACTAAATCCGATCCATTGCGTATGTGGTTTAAATTGATTACAAAATTTATTTATAGCATCTCTCTTTTGAGTTGTACACCACCTAATTTTAAATGAAGGGAATCCTTTCTTTTCAAATAATTCATCAAAATCTCTTTTAGGTTTTAATCTTACAATTTCCCTATTTACATATTTTTCCAATTTATTAATATGATCAATCATCCCGGGGAATTCCCAGCCCGTATCGAAAAATACAATATGGTCAACCTTGATCTTCTTTTCAATCATTATCAATAACATCGTGGTACTATCTTTACCACCTGATAAACTTATTATGTTAGTTATTCCTTGCATTTGATCGGCTCCACTTTAGGGAATTTTTTTATTTTCTTCCTGATTTTTTATTATTGCGCCCACAATTTAGTTTCTCTTTTCTTCTCCATTCTCTTAATTTCTTTTCCCTGGCCTTTTTAATCTCTGCCCTTCTGACTTGATTAATCTCATTATCAATTAGATCAAAGGTCTGATTGATATGATCTTCACCTAATCCACTGTTAATATTTACAGACCTTTTTTTGATATAATGAATTATTGCCCTTTGCATTTTTACCTCCTTTAAAAAATTTCTTGCTGGACCCGAGCTATCCTTTTATATGTCATCTCAATATATTCTTGTTTTATCTCAATACCGATAAACCTTTTTCTTTGTTTTAAGGCCACCAATGCAGTAGTTCCGGTTCCCATAAATGGATCAAGATTTATTCCGCTTTCCCAACCTGCATTGCAGCCACAATCAGAATAGCCTCTAAATTTATATTCTGCATTTGCTTTGACTTTGAATTTTGTTTTTGTTTCTTGCCCGGCATGGTGTTCTTCTAAATTTCCTTTTCCGAGATATTCTTTATATTCTTCTGTCGGCTCTAGTATCTTTATTCTTGCCTTACCGCATTTCTTACAGACAAATTCAGGGCATCCTGCTTTAATAATCGGTTCGATTAATGTTTCAGGAAAAGTTGCGAAATGTGCTTCTTTAAAACTTTTTGTTGGTATTTTCCAAACACAGCGTTTATTGCGGCCATATCTACCATAGTTAATATCTTTACCACGATATTGCGGTCCTTGTATTCCCTTATCCGGTTGTTTTGTTTTATAACCCCTCTTTTTATTTAATCTCGGTTGGTATATACCTTGCGGTTTCTGTCCGTCAGGTCCAAATGTCCATTTATTAACGTTCATTCCCCTTTCCATCCGGGGCAATGTGTCAGGTGCATATTCCTCAAATTGCTGCTCGAACCAGTAATCGTGTCCGGTCCAGAATGAATATTTTATCTTTCCTGATCCTTCACAACGTGGACAGACCCTAAAAGCCTTTGTATTTTTAGTTATTATCCCGATTCCCTTCATCAATCTCGGAGCAGCTCCCTCTTTTAATGCTTTACCAATTATTGTGCCTTCACCCTGACAATTTGGGCATTTTCTCCATTCCCAGTCTTTCCCTTCTATTCCTTTGGTTCCTGATGGCTTTTTGCTTACGCATTCTAAAGTCTTTTCATTAGTCCAGAATAAAGTTTTATTATTTTTGGTAAAGAAAAATAGATATTCAAAATCTACCGTAAACCGATCATCTGCACTCGAAGGCATACAATTCGGTTTCCACCAGATAATTGTATTTCTCTTGATCCAACCCCGGTTAATCATTTCTATTGAAAAACGGTAAGGAATATCGCAAAGGGATTTATCGGGGACTCCCACTTTTTTAGGCGCTATCTTGCTATCTGAATATGATTGATTATTTCTCATCTGCTTGCCTTCAAATCCACCAACATTTTTACTTTTAGCAGAATGAGAATTATATGTATCCCCGAGATTAACAAAAATACAACCATCTTTCCTTAATACCCTTTTAACCTCATCAAAGATATCGCATAAATGTTTTATATATAACTCGAAGGTTGGCTCGAGGCCAAGGGATCCATGCCAGGCATTGCAGATACTACAAAAACATTGTTTTGGGTTACTATTCTGTCTTTGCTCGTTATTTAATGTATTGAGACATTTAGTAGAACAGAATTTTTGACCTATCTTGCCGTGAAATTCTTCCCCACAAACTAAACATTTGGTAGTGTCCCCTACTTTTTTAAACTCATTTCTTGAAGGTCTTACCCACTCATTTTTATAAACTTTACTATCATCTTTAAATTCAATTTTTTTATCTATTCCCCATATATGCTCACAATCCTTATCCCCATCCCATATAACCGGTTCAATCCCATAATCCCTTAAACCCCAATATGGCGGGGAGCAAGTTACACAACTAACCGATTCAGAAGGTAATTTCGGTAGTATTTCTAGATCATTGCCGCATAATATTTTATTTATATAATCCATGCTTTACCTCATCTATTTGCCTCAAAAAATGCTTTGGCAAAACCCGGTGGGGTTATTGACTTAAGTATTTTACTTTTTCTCTTTGATTTAAGAGAAGCTTCATACATCATTTTTGACATTCTTTTACCACTTTTAAAATAAACAAATTCTGGCTCTACTACATTTCCCTTCTTAGGTATATTAAAATATCCCCATAAATACGTTTTTTTTGTATAGGGATCACCAAATTCGCAAGGATTAAAAGCAAATACGGGCTTACCTAAAAATTGATTTAAATATCCTCTTGGATTTTCCAAACACCAAAAAGCTAATTTATGATCATAACGACATTCCCAAATAATATTCATACAAGCTATAACTAATTTCATACCTTCCCTAAAATCTCTTGGTGTTTTTGCTGTTGTCCTTGCTTTACTAAACATGGTGCAAACCGGTGCTGCCAATATTCCGTATATATCAGAAATTCTGACCTTTAACGGTTTAACGCTTCCACCCTGGAAAATTATATAATCACCTTCAATCTTTGTTTTCAATAAATCATAAAATGGCAAGGTAATATTAATTACAATGTAACCAGTTTCCTCGTAATCTTTGCTCCATGCGCCGGTCCCGCCGCAAAGATCAAGAATTATTTTTGACATTTAGGCAATTTTCCTTTTGAATCTTTTTATTATTTCTTCTTCTTAGATATTTCAATAGCTCCAAAAGTTTAATATCGTTCTCTTTGTTTAATTCTCTTAGTTCTTCTGTGGTTTTATGAAATATACTCTTTTTTACCAAAGGTTTCCCCTTTGATATAAGTCTTTAAACATCATTGGCTCTCCATTTAACTTATTATTTCTTTAATTTTCTCCATTGCACTCGTTGTTTTTGTCTTGCTTTCTCAATTGCGGCTTCTTTGACTTTATCGATCTCAACCTCAATTTTATCAAGTAACATTCCAAGTCTACTTTGAACATCAATATAATTTTCAATAGCTTTTTGCATTTATTTTTTACCCCCAAACATTTTTCTCTTAAATTTTTCTAATAAAGTTAGCGCACATGCTTTATGATAAATTCTATGATCATAAAAAATAATATCTTCTATACTAAGGATCTTCTTTCCGCACTTGAAACACATCCAGGCAACCCCTTCTTGCAGTCTGTATTTTTTCATCTCAATCCTCCAATATATAAACTTTTACCAGTTTCCGACCCCATTCAATAGCTTCTTCATAAGTTTCAAAACATAAATCAATTTTCCATTTTTTGATTGCCGATCCCCGGTCATTACACTTGCCAGAACCATAGCCTTCTATCCATACCCTTTGGCCTATACGAAGGGGACCATTCTTATCATCTATAGCGACAGATCCCCTGCCAGCCACGTCGCCTATGGCAGTAAAGCCATCATCAAAGGGTGCGCATGATTCCGGACCAGGATAATATCCGGTAGCAGTCATTAAAAAATATTTTGTCTCTTTTCCATTTCCTTGTTTGGGTACAGCTATATAAATCAGTAAGATTAATATTATTATCTCAATTAGAATTATTAGTTTTTTAATCAGACTCATATGAATCTTACTCCTCTCCCAAATTATTCGCCTTTCGATTTTCGGTATAATGCATGTAATCCTAAATGTTCGCCATTACCATTTAATAACTTTAAATTTTCTATCCTGTTATCTTGTTTGTTTCCTAGACTACCTATAGGATATTTTATTCCTTCATGGTGGATTAATTCTTCTTTTGTAAGACATCTCCCTAAACATTTAGCCATTATTAAACGATGTTCCTTAACATATCCATACTTATTCCTCATAGAAGCAAAAGGACTTGTGGGATCAACCCAGACTAAAATATATCCATCACTGCTTTTACTTATTCCGTTTATTCTAGTTCTATTTTTTCCATCATGTTCTAGATAATACTCTCTCCTATAATTGGGATTATTTTTACGCCAATTTTTACTTCTTTTATCCATTTTGTCTTTATTGTCTAAATAATATTGTTTTAAATATTCCTTTCTATCAAATCTATCAAACATTAATTTTATAGCCCCCTTATATAAGACTGGATATCATTAAGACATTCTGTATTAAATATGGTTCCGGTTTCCGGGAAAAAGGTGTATTGTCTCCATCTGCTATACCACTTAATAATTCCGAGCCTGTTATTATACAAATGGAGTTTGGATATTACTTCAATAACTTTTGTTTTAGGCTTTAACTCTAATAATCGAAATTCAAGATATTTGCTCATCTTTTTTCATCTTCTTTCGATCTTTATTTAGATGGGGCTTGTCAGACCTCAAGCCCCTTTTTCTTCAATGTGGACTATTTGTTCCTATCAATGCACAATAATATTGACGTAGGTTGATACATCTGCCCATAATAAGCCAATGGGATATCTAAATGATAAGCCGTGGTTTTCAACATCAATATCAGTTGCTCCCCCAATTTTGAGAACGTCTCCTGCTGAAGGATCTATTGAAATTAGCGGTATTTTCCACTCTGAAACTCTCATACCTTCGCTATAAAGCGTTATGGTATCAAGGTCAGGAGGAATATCATACTGCGTACCATCAATAAGCCATTGTGTTTCATAATCATTAGTCAATCCAGAGCTAGGACCTTGCCATGCACGAGGGTCTGTGCCTGTTTGGAAAACGATATCATATGGACCTCCTTCAGTAGGGTTAATGTTTAAGCCAAATTTATCGTTCCCAACCGGCTGGCCAAGACGAGCATCGGTTGAATCCACAACATCAAATAGCACATATAGGTAACCCGTGGTTGCTAATACCTTGACAGTACCCATGTCTTCCGCAACAGATATTTCGGTTGCATCATCCCACTCACCTAGGCTCACAATCCCATCCAATTCAGGGATTGTTAACCGTTCAGGAAATAACCAGCAACCGGCAAGCAGACCGGCAACTAACGTAATCACCACCAACACAGTTAGCTTTTTCATTGTTTTTTTTCACCTCCTTTCTTGTGGGGCCTGGCCCGGTTAAAGGGTCGATAAATTACAGCAATCCTTACTTCGCCATAATCTACAATAACTGAACCAGACCCGATTTTTACTTTACATAATTTATCTTATAAGATGTTGGTTTTTTCTCTCAAAATAAAATATCCCATTAAATGGTCTAATCTCGACTATTCCATAATCTATAGCAACCTTTGTAATATATTGACTTTGTAGTCTTTCATGTAGAGTTTTCATTAATCGTCTAAATCCTTCTAATGTTTCAGCTCTTTTGTAATGATTGCACCGCCGGCAACTTGGCATACGGTTTTCAAAAGAATTTATTACAGAACGAGACATTTTAGGAATATAATTATAGGCTTCTGCTTCATATATTGATGTCATGTGGTCTATCTGCATATCTTTATATTCCAGTTCTTTCCCGCAATAAGCACAATGTTTATTATATTTTAGCCATACCTTTTCTCGTAATTCTTTTCTATCCATTTTATGCTCTCTCTTCAATCTAACGAATAAAATATAAAATATAATTGCATAAAGGGGAGTAGCCTTGATAGCACGCCCATTCCTACTCCCCCAGGCCTAAGAAGATAGATATGGCTACCTTCCATTCACGGCCGTTTTAGTCCGGTATATCCTCATCGCTGATTCTTTCATCTGGGAAAGGTGCATCCTCATTGATTATTTCCAGTGGCTTTCGGTTATTAGGTATGTCCTCATCGGCAATCTCCTGCTCGTTGGCAATTTCCCGCTCTTCTTCAATCTTTGCCACTTCTATTATTTTTTCTACTGCCCCCGGATCTTCTATTAATAGTTTTTGTACATCTTCTATCGCGGTCCCAGGTTCGATTAGATCACCCATACAGGCAAAGTAAGCTATTTCTCTCCAGGTAACGAGTCCCACTTTTTTTAAAGTTTCAAATATCTTATTTAATTTTTCTTGGTCTCCTTCAGTGGGTGGCTCCAGGGCTTTCATAAGCCGATCATATATATCTTTGTTGGTAGTTAATACCATTTTGGCTATATGTTCGGTAAGGTGAGTTTTTATTATTCCCCGCTCTAAGGCAAATTCAACCAGCTTTTCAAAGGTATCGATCCCAACCTTCTGGGCCTTTTCTGATATGGCCAGTAAAATCTTACTTTCTTCTTCAACCTTTTTCTTATATATTGATTTTGATTCTTGATAAGATTTGAGCTTATCTTTTCCTTCTTCATGATCCTTTTTTAATTGGGTTTCCCGGGCCCTTGATTCTTCAATCTCTTTTTTTAGATCCTGCCCTTTTGGTTTTTCTTTTGTCTTTTTTTGCTTTTCCTGATCCCTAGGCTCTTTTTCTTCCTTTCCTTTAACCTCTTCTTTAACTTCTTGCCCTACAATAACCGCCCCTTCTTTTTCTATCTCTTCTTCTCTTTCTGGTATTTGATATATCTTTTTTTGTCCAATAAATAAGGTCTTGCCTGTCCTTATCTTTCTAATATCCTCGATGGGTAGATCTAATTCACAGGTTAGGGGCCAGTGCTTATCTTTTCTACCCTCATGCTGGGTTTCTTTTTGCACCCTTCTCAATTTGAACGGTAACATTGTAATACTGTTATATTCTCCGGTTATAGGATCTTTGAGCAGTTCTAAGGCCAGATAGATCCCACTCTGTATATCTACCATGGTGTTCCAAGAGCCGGAATCAATAGCATAAATAGCTCCCATTGAGATATTAGGGATAAAAAAGAAGAGGCTGGCTTTTTTACCACAACCGTCTTTTTGTCCAAACTTATCGCAAGGGCATTCGATTTCTTCAAAAACACCTTCCTCGTTCGCTTTCATGGCAGTTTCCCCATCCCCCACACATTTGAGCCCTCTTGATCTTCCATAATGTTTATAGGCCTGGGGAAATATACCGCCGATATCCGGTAGGCCGTTTTCATCTAAACCAGACAAGGGGAAAGCAATATCTAATTCAGTGGGTTCTTCACTATTAAACATTGCTTTTACTTCCTTTGGACATACAAAGAAAGGCACATCCTGGGGATGAAATTCCAACTCTCCGAATTTGTCCCTTTTCTGTACGAAATCGCCATTTTGATCCTTTTTATATTTTCCATCTTTATCTTTTGCTATGGTGGGGACCTGAATCCCCAGCCGTATTTTGCCTTTCCAGGTTAATCTCCGGATACTGCTGATCGGATGGTCTCCTTTGATCTTAGTAAACCTCTTAAAAAAACCTGTACCATTGGTATTATTCATTTAAATTTAACCTCCTTAATTAATTTTACTTTTTGCCTTATTTATTGATATGTCTTTTTAGCTCTTTGTTGTCAAGACTGTAAAGTTTCACCACAAAATCTAATCTTTTATCCTCCTCTAATCCATTCACCTGACCCTCTAGTTTCCTAATTCTGTTCCTTAGCTTTTTTGCTGTAATTTTCTTCATGCTTAAATTACCTCCTTAACATTTTTTCTCACGTTAAAATGGTGCATCTTCGTTTTCTTGTTTCACCTTGCCCTCTTCGATATAGAAGCCAATGAACCCGGTATCATCCACTTCTTCGGCCCAGATCTGATAACCAAATTCCCTAGCCATTTGGCGAACCGTTTCTTTGCTTTCGTTATCTAACAAAGTCCAATCTGAAATCCTTAAAACTTTTAATTTCGGATTTAAGGCCATTCCTATTTTTATACAGAGCTTTAACTGTTCTGAATATGCTATTTGGGAATATGGAGTCCCATCATAGGCGATTTCTTCTTCGGTCAGGCTTAGCTTCTGGTCCGGGATCTTATACCAGTTTTCTTTTAACCCATCTACTTTCATTTTGGTTTGTTCATCTATTTCCCGGGTAAAATCGTCATACTCGTTTTTGGCCTTATTTTCTTTCCTATCTGCTATTCTATTGCGATCCCTGGCCCTTACCTGTTCGTTTATTGCCTGTGATTCAGATAATTTTTCTTTTAGGGAATCGATGGGAATTTCTTTGTTTTCATGTAAATAATTTTCGCAATTATTAATAAGAGTTTTTAACCTTTCTATTTCTTTTAGTGATTGCTCTTTGTTTCTAGTTGCTTCATCAATTTTGGTATTAACCATCATTGCCTCTTGTAGTTCGTTGTTAATATCGGCAACTGATATTAATTCTTCCGGCAAATCCTCAATGGTTATTTCTTCCCTGTTACCAGTTAATGATTTTACTTCCCGGCCTTTTTCTAATCTCTGATCATATAAGAAGGCAATTCTTTTTTCTATTTCTGTAACGTCAAATCCGGTTAAATCAATAAGCACCTGCCTCTGTTCTCTTCCCTTCATTTGTGAAAATAACCGCGGATCGAAACTTAAATAGCCAATGAAGTCATCTAATAACTTTTGTGGGGTAGTGTACTTTAATCCTCTTCCATTAGTTACTTTTAGCTGGGTATCGCCGTTAGCTTTCCATACCCTATTTACAATAAATAGCACTTCCGGTATTTTCCCTGCTGCAAGATCATCAGATGATAAATCTTCACATAAGGTTACTTCACCCTCTGCTTCTTTTTCACCTTTTCTAATTGGCATAGGTGTTCCCTTTGCTCCGGCTTTCCAACATAATACATACCAGATAGAATCTAGGGCCGAAGTTTTGCCTGCTCCATTTTTACCGGATATAATCACCATGTCATCCTTTGGTGTTATATCAATTGCCTTAATTCCTTTTATGTTTGTACTTTTCAAATTTAGAATTTTCATTTAACCCTCCTAAAATTTAATTTTCTATCCTTAATTAATATTTTTATTTCTCCTAATTTTCTTTTATTTGCAACCAGAAGCCGCAATCACAAAAACAATCTTTATACTTCAAAGCCCAGCCATACCAAACCTTCCCGCATTTAGGACAAATTGCCTTTGGCATATTATTTACCTCCCTCTTTAATAAATTTGAGTATTATTTCTGCTTCAAGTCTCTCTTGCCTTTTTTTTAATGTTTCTATTGCCTTCTTTATCCTGACCACTGATTCTATGTATTTCTTGACTAGTTGAAACATATCCCAAAATTCATTAGTTTCTTTAGGCCAATGAGAAGTAGTTTCTATTTCTTTTTCTTCAAAGGCATCTAAAAGTTTCTTACCGACTACATAAGGCAAAATTTCTTTTACTTTTAATTCTCCAGTATTAAAATCAAACCAACCTCTTATCCGTAGCCAATGTAGCATTTTCATTAATCTCTGTTGGTGAGTCTTAAACATTTTTTCACCCCTTTATTTATTATCAATTCGGATTTTGACTTCGTAAGCTAATTGATTAGCCACTACATTAAAATATTCATCTGTATCTTTCAGCCTTATCGTATTGTCATACCCGGTATCAAAAACTTTTTTAGCAGTAGATCTGAATATCTTTTTTAACTGATCCAATCTTTCCTTTTTCAATTTTTCACCCCCCTATTTATTATTGATTCGGATCTTAACTTCATAAATTAAACTTTCAACAATCTTCTGTATGTACTCATCAGTTTCAAAATATGCTTGTCCTAACTTTGCCTTGTTAATGGCATTTTTTATTACTAATCTAAAAACCGTTTTTAATTTTTCTAACTTTTCTTCTTTCATTTTCTCACCCCCTTTTTTTATCAAGCCTCCGTTTAGGTCTCTATCAAGCAAGTCATGGTATTTGAGAAAGCTTGATTCAACCTTGCGGAGGCTTGATTTTTTCCCCAAATAAAAAAATGACCAAACAAAAAGCCCGGAAAAATACAGGCAAGCGTCAAACCTGCTTATATCCGAGCTGATTATTTGGTCATATTAAATTTTAAATTATTAAACTTTTTTAAAGATACTTACATCTGGAATGCATATGATATATTATAGGACGTTGTAAAATCTCTAAAAAAATGTTACCCGGATACCCGCCACCTATTCAATTGTGGTAATTTAAGGGCATTTGAGTATCATAACGCTTTTTCCCCTTTTCTATTTTAATTTAACTATTATATTATCTATAATTGCCTTGGTATTCTCGCTTTGTGGTGTAGTCTTACCTTGTTGGTATCTGTTATATGTACCGTAACTCACTCCGATAAAATGAGCCATTGCGGTAGGACTTATATCGTGTTTTATAGCCAGGCTTACCAATTTCTTGATTCTTTCGTCTTTTATTAAATTTATATCTATTACATTTCTTTTTCCCATAATTTTCCCTATAAATATAATAACATATGAATGTATAATATGTCAATTTTTTTGATAGTTTTTAATTATTTTGGACACCAATTGTTATTTCTTATTTTATTACTAAAATTCTTTTTCATCTTTAATTTTTGGTATACGATATTAAGTTCTTGATCCACCACATTATTTAAAAAATTAATTAAATCGGGATATACTTTTTTCTTTGCCAGGAAAGTTTCGCTAAATTCAATGATATATCCTTTTTTTGTGATGTCTATCACATCAATTTTATGAACCTGGTCAGTTTTTTTAAAAGTCATTTCACAATCTTTATATTGTATTTTTGCAATCATTTCAAAAGATATAATATTATTATTAGTTATTTTTTGCCCCACCCGACTATCCCCTTAAACACATATTTTTT
>ENA-OVNA01000008-OVNA01000008.1-marine-sediment-metagenome-genome-assembly--contig:-NODE-8-length-14865-cov-25.022518_pt1 | contig 14865 bp, 7 predicted proteins | sample MGYA00250101_ERZ650185 | MGnify/ENA primary metagenome ERZ650185 (study PRJEB26730, sample SAMN04396783) | marine sediment metagenome | isolation source: Baltic marine sediment | place: Denmark...
TACGAGGCAGTCATAACAGTCGACCCGAGGACAGGCACCGAGAAAATCACGTATAAGCCGAAGGACTGGGCAAGTGATTGGTACAAAATGATGCTTTCCGGCAATATGCCCTCCGCTGGCGGTTTGCCCGCGGCAGGCGGTTCGGACGATCTGCTGGGCTCATTAAATCGCGGGCCGAATAATGTTCCGCCGGCTCCTCTTCCGACACCGACACCTGTCCCGAATGTGAATCTCAGGCAAACTCCGACAATAGGAGAAATGGCATTGCAGGCCGAAAAGGGTTTTTTGGAACCGGACATTCTCCCGCCGTTAGAGAATCAGTTGGGCAAGGGCAAACCATCTAAACCGGTCAGACCGTTTTTCGGAAAGCCGACAATGCCATCCGCCGTTGACTCTCTTATTCCGGGCATGGGTACCGGTATGGGAGCGGGCGCGATAGCGCCGCAGAAAATTGCACCGAGAGTTCCCGTAGCCGCTACTGCGAAACCACCTTCGGCTTACAAAATAGGACAGATCATTCCCCGCGGCGGCCAGCGGTATAAGGTCGTTGGTTTCGATACTGATGGTGAGCCGCTTGTGGAGAAAATTTAATGCCTATCCGATTGTCCGACATTCCCGAGACAAAACCGATCCGGCTTTCAGATATACCCGAAAAACCGGTTCGGTTACGTGACCTGGCCGATCAGTGGCTCAGGCCGGAGTCGGTCGGTCTTCTGCCCGGGCCCGAGCCGCCGTCAATCGAGGATTATTTCGGGAAGCAGCCGTCCATGGGCGCTCCGCAGGATGTCATGAGTTTGCCGCGTCAACCAGTGGCTACCACAAGGCCACCTTACGGATTTGAGCCCGGACAAGAACTTGATAAAGAAGGATTCGCTGTTGCACCAAAAAATAAATATCAGGACATTATTGATAATATTGGCCTTTCCGAAATCGGAAAATCTGTTCGAGAGATGGCTGCACCGACAACGCCATACACAGAAAAAGAAGCGAAAAAAGCTTACGGAGAAATTCCTCGTACATTAGAAAACATAGGAGTTCGCCTTGTCACACTTGGAGGACTGGCCGGACCTCTTATGGGCCTAAAGCCCAGCCAGTTAAGAGCGGCCATTGACGAAGACGCAAGGGAAGGGATTACGAGCGGCCTTGCTCCCGCGCTGGCACCGGCTACTGCGGATACGGCAATTCTTGCGGTTCAATGGGGCTATATTTATCCTAAATTATTTGCGGCAGCAGGAACTACCGGTAAGGCGATTAGTAAAATACCGCAGGTAGCAAAAGGCATGAAAGCTCTTAAAGCAATGGGCGGTATCGATAAAATCGCAACCAAATATCCAAGACTTTATAATACGGCAACTAATGCAATAAGCTCTTTTACTAAAGGCGCGACGGTCGGTGGCGTTACTGCCCTGCCGGAAACCCTGGGCGAAGAATTGCCTGCCGGCGAGGTTATTCGGCACGTTGGTAAGAGTGCCGCGATCCTGGGCGGAGTCGCTATGACTTTCAGTCTTGCCAGTGAGGTCGATACACGGTCCTGGACAAACAAGTTCAGGAAAACACTTCTGGAGGCCCACAACAAGCAATTTGACAAGGCTATTGCCGGTATAGATGCCCAAAAACGCCAATATATGGCCATGCCTGATATACCGGAGTATCGCGCTGCCAAGGCTCAGGGACTGCGCTATATCAAAGAAACAACTAACAGTCTTGGTGCGGAAAAAATAAGGCAGTTGAAAGCTATTGATGGACGGGTTGCTACTGCGGAAGCACAGCTAAGGAGTATGAAGTCCGACAAACTCTACAAGCAGGGCCAGGAACTTATCGAGAAGCCGGACATAGCAGCTCGGCGAAATATCGAAAGCCTGAAAATAGGTCTCGGTAAAAGTAAGCCATTTATTGAAATGCCGACTACCCGTACGGCCGAGGCTGTTGAAACCGTCAAGGGAGTTGCCGGGGCAATCCGACACCCCGTTAAGGCTATTGGTGAAGCGACGCGACCAACGCGACCACCTCTTTATGTTCCACCGACAATCCCACAGACGGGTGTTGTTACTCCGCCGCCGGTTGCTCCGCCCGTACAAGTGCCGCCTGCGGTCACGCCGACAGAGCCGTTAAAAGAGCCAGAGGCGACTGTTACTCCCGCCGTGGGGAAGGGGGAAGTGTATAAAGGAAAGGCATTTAGAACACCCACAGGAACTACAGTTAAAGGAACTGCTGCTGATGTCGTACGTTTTGAGCAAGATGAACTTGGTAATGACTTAGGGGTTTCAGAAGAACAACTTAAAAATCTTGAAACCAGACCAGCCTCAGATATTGTTTGGGTAACACGAGAAAAAGTAGAGGCCGCCAGATACGCACAAGAAGATGTAGATTCTGAGGTAACTGCTGATGATTTAACTGCTGTAGAAGAAGTAGATGTTGTTGGCGGTGAAATTATAGCAGACATTGGAGCAGATGGTGTGCTGGTTCTCAAGCCCACCCCCGCCGAGGCGAAGGGGCCGAAACCTCAACGGCTGGAAGATGTGGAAAAAGAGGCAGAGCCGACCGTAGAGGTCAAGCAGCCCGTAACTCCGAAATACACTGTTCGTGAAGGCAATACATTTATCGAAGTCAACGGGGTCAAGTTCCCGAAAGGGACTCAAGGAACAGGGATGCGCCTGCCAGGTGGAATGTCCAATGCTGATGTCGTGATGAAGTTCGGTCCTGAATTCGACCGCGTTCAGGAAATGCCTATCGAGAATTTCAGGAAACTCGTCGGCCTGGAAAAGCCGGAAGTAGCTGGAAAAGATTTGGGTAAAAAACCGAAAGCAAAAGATGAATATAAGGTTGGGGACGTAATAAACACAAAAGGGAAAACCAATATGGCAGACCCTATAATAATACGAGCAATAGAAGGAAATACATTAAAATTTACCGATGCCGAAGGTGTTGAGTATTCTGGAATGGCTCGTTCACAAGTAAGAAATCTTATCAATGGTGGTAGCTGGGAAAGAGTAACGGGTAAGGTGGCGGAAAAGAAAAAGCCCACCGTATCCCAAATACTATCGCCAGACTTGCAATACGGCGAAGATTACAGGGCATTTCTGCGTGGCGAAGGGGAGGAACCTTCTGTTTCTGGCCGTAAGGTAGGGCTTGTAGCGGCACAGAATATCAGGAAGCGTATTGAGGCTGAGGAAAAAGGAATAGCAGATCGCAAAGCCGCAAAAGCAGAAATTCCCAAAAAAAAGCTTGAACAACCACCAGCAGATGTGGTAGAATTAGTAGAGGAAAAGACAGATGAGCAAAAAGAGCGTAAAAGACCTGGTAGGACTGGCACTGGTGGCGAGGGACCACTGGAAAAAGTACCGTCCGAAACTGTATCAAAGCCTGAGAAAACAGGGGATTCTGTACGATCAACTGTACGAAGCGGGGGAACAGGCGAGCAATTACATGCAGAAGGCACAGGATCAGGGGGAGGACTTTCACGTAGCGAAGGAGTTAGCTCTGAGGACGTGGATACATCTACCCGACGTGGACCAACAGGACGAAGAAAATCGGAGTCCAGTTCCCGGCGAGACTACCGCATTACCGAAGCCGATCAGATAGGCAAGGGCGGTAAAAAAGCAAAGTTCAAGTCAAACCTTGCAGCGATCAAGTTGCTCAAGCAAATCGAATCCGAGAACCGCCCGGCCACGCAGGAAGAACAGGCCATACTGGTTAAGTACGTTGGGTGGGGCGGTCTTGTCGATGCGGTCCCGACTGGCCGTATAGATGAAAAGTGGGCAACAGAAGTCAAACAACTGAAAGATGTCCTTACGGAAGAAGAGTATGCGGCAGCGAAGGCGTCTGCCCCGAACGCTCACTACACCAGCTTCGAGACTATCGGCGGTATATGGGACGGCCTGTACAACCTGGGCGTTGCCGGCGGCAAGATCAATGAACCTTCAATGGGTGTCGGTCATTTCTACGGCCTAATGCCGGACAAGATAGCAGCAAACAGTAAACTGTACGGCGTCGAGTTGGACTCGATCTCCGGCAGGATCGCACAGCAGTTGTATCAATCGGCAACGATCCAGATCAAGGGATTCGAGAAGGTCAAGTATCCCGACAACTATTTCGATATGTTCATATCGAATGTGCCGTTCGGCGATTACAAGGTATTCGACGAGGACCTGCGAACCTTTAAGGGCAATATACACGATTTCTTCTTTGCCAAGGCGTTGAAGAAAACCCGGCCGGGCGGCTTAGTAGTGTTCATCACCAGTAAGGGCACGCTCGATAAAGTCAATCCGCGGATTCGATCGTACCTCGCGTCCCAGGCCGATCTGATCGGAGCGATCAGGCTGCCTGATACAGCCTTCAAGGAAAACGCGGGTACCGAAGTCGTTACAGATATTGTCATTCTCCAAAAACGAGATCCCTCACAGTTCCAGGGCGGTGAGACGTTCAAGAATCAGGTAGATCTGGTCCAGGGCAAAGAAACTTTCAAAGTAAACGAATACTTCGCGCGCAATCCCGGCAACATTTTGGGCAAGCTCTCCTATACCGGTACGATGTACCGTGGCGAGGAAATGACGGTAGAGCCAAAGGCCGGTGTGAAGCTCGGCGAAGAGATAAGAACGCTGATCTCCGGCATGAAGCTGACCGAGCAGCTCGACGCCAGGCAACAGAAAATCAACGAGCAGAGACATTCTCCGGACTACTCGGCCCCGGCTCCTGATCACGTCAAAGAAGGGGCTTATGCTCTTGATAATAAAAAGCGACTGCGGCGGAATGTCGGCGGTGAATTGATCCCCGTAGATGTCGGCCAAGAAACCGCAACGAAGATCAAGACAATGGTGAAGGTTCGGGACGCATTAAGGACACTGATTCACAAACAGCTTGACGAGAATGCCAGCGACGCCGAGATTGAGCAGGCCCGCAAGGAACTCAATAAGACGTACAAGATAGCTACGAGCGAGAAGCCGCTGTCTGATCCGTACAGCCAGAGAATCTTCAAAGACGATCCCGATCTGCCGATGCTCCTGTCCCTGGAAACATACGACCCAGACACTAAAAAGGCCACGGCCAGGGCGGACATATTCACCAAAAGGACACAGACCCCGTACAAGCCTCTCGAAAGTGCAGAGACGGCAGAGCAGTCCCTTATTGCCAGCTTGAATGAGAAGGGCCGGGTAGATCTCGATTATATGTCGAGGCTGCTCGGGGAATCTATTGATAAGGTAATAATCGATCTGGAAGGCCAGATATACCTGAATCCCGCCGAGACCAAGTGGGAGCCCGCCGATCTGTACCTTAGCGGCAATGTCCGGCGAAAACTCAAGGAAGCCGAGGACGCAGCCGCCGTCGATAAGAAATTCGAGGCCAATGTCAAGGCACTCAAAGAAGTGCAGCCGGAAGATGTTAAGACTGTCGATATTGATGTCAGGTTAGGTGCATCATGGGTAGAGGCAGAAGATTATCACAACTTCTTTAAGCATTTAAGCGATAGCAGCGGCTACGGTATTTCGTTTTCCAGGGTAGCGGCAACCGGTGGATGGGTAGTCGATAAAAAGAGCCCGGTAGGGTGGACCACTCCATTAAACGTCACATGGGGGACCGACCAATGGAGCGGTTTCGAGTTGATGGTCGCGTCGATGAACCAGAAGCAGCCGAAAGTCTGGAAGCAGATCGACAAAGACAAGAAAGTGCTTGATACGGACGCCACTATGGCGGCACAACTCAAGCAGCAGGCTATCAAGGACGAGTTTAAGAAATGGCTCTGGGAAGATATGGACAGGGCGACACGGCTGTCCCGCAAGTACAATGATATGTTCAATACGACCGTGTTTGCGAAGTGGGACGGTTCCCACCTTAAACTGCCGGGCAAGGTTGATGCTGTCAAGATGCGGCCGCACCAACTCGATGCTATATGGCGAATCCTTACCCAGGGCAATACTCTCCTTGCCCACGTTGTCGGTTCCGGCAAAACATATACCGGCGTTGCTGTCGCTATGGAAGCACGGCGGATGGGTAAGGTAAAGAAGCCCATCTTCGTAGTCCCGAACCACCTGGTTACGCAATGGCGGGATGCGTGGATGGAACTGTATCCATCGGCGACGATCCTGGCGGCGTCAGGAAAAGATTTCACGCCAAAGAACCGGCAGACGATGATGAACAAGATCTCAACGGGCGATTGGGACGGTGTTATTGTGCCATTCTCATCGTTCGAGTTAATCCCCATTTCACCGGAAATTACAAGGCAGTTCTTCGCCGAACAGATGGAGGCGCTCGAGCGTGATATTATCGAGTCGAAAGGAGATAAGAATAAGAATCTTACCAAGGAATTGGAGAAGGCCAAGCTTCGGCTCAAGTCAAGTCTTGAAAAGCAGGAAGCGAGGTGGAAAAAGGACAAAGGGCCGTTCTTCGATGAAATCGGTATCGACATGATGTTCGTTGATGAGGCCCAGGAATATAAGAACCTGTTCTTCAGAACGCAAATGACGCGAGTAGCGGGAATACAACAAGCATTTGCCCAGAAGACTTTCGATATGGAAATGAAGGCGCAGTACATCAACAAGATCACCAACAATAAGGGGCTCGTGTTCGCTACCGGCACGCCCATAACTAACACTATCGCCGAAATGTTTACCATGCAGAGGTATCTTCAGCCGGAGCTGCTCAAGGAAGCCGGTATTGACCAGTTCGATTCATGGGTCCAGAGCTTCGGTGAAGCCGTCACCGGCGTTGAGGTTGCCCCGGACGGTAGCGGATTCAGAATCAATACGCGATTTTCTAAGTTTACTAACCTGCCGGAACTGATGCAGATGTTCCGCACAGTGACCGATATACAGACGCAGAAAATGATTAACCTGAAAGTGCCGAAAGTCAAAGGCGGCAAGGCAACGGTTATCCAGGCCCCGGAATCTCCAGCACTTAAAGCTTTCGTAGCGACATTAGTTGCACGGGCAGAGGCTATTCACAGTGGCGGCGTAAGGCCCGACGAAGATAACATGCTCAACGTGGTGGGCGATGGCCGCAAGGCGGCTCTTGATATGCGGCTGGTCTCCCGCCACTCCCCAAAGGATCCGACGGCCAAGGTTCAAATGATTGTCGATAAGGTCCATGAGATATGGGAACGCACAGCCAAAGAGAGGGATGCGCAGGTTATCTGGCTGGACCTTTCCACACCAAAGAAAGGCCAGTGGTCAATTTATAACGAGATCAAGGCAGACCTGATTAAAAAAGGTATTCCGGCCAGTGAGATCGCCTTTGTCCATGATATTGAAGATAAGAAGCTGCTGAACGCTTTTTACAGCAAAGTCAACGACGGCAGGGTTAGGATCGTGTTAGCCTCAACTAAGAAGATGGGCACAGGGGCCAACATTCAGCAGCGATTGATTGCTTCTCATCACGCCGATGCGCCATGGCGGCCGGCAGACATTGAGCAGCGAGACGGGCGGATTATCCGTCCAGGCAACAAATACGATGAAGTGGAAATCTATCGTTACGTTACCAAGGGCAGTTTTGATGCCTATATGTGGCAGACTCTTGAGATCAAAGCAAAGTTCATCGGGCAGGTAATGAGCGGTGAAACGACCAGCAGGGAAACCGACGATGTTGGTGAGACGATCTTGTCTTATGCAGAGGTTAAAGGCTTGGCGGCAGGCAATCCGAAAGTGATGGAAGCAGTCAGGCTCGATTCGGACGTCAAACATCTTCAGGCGGCGGAGCGGTCGCATCGGGAACAACAGTTTGGACTCAGGCAGAAGCACGCAAGGCTGCCGGGAGAGATTGACAGTGAAAAGAAATATATCGCGTCGCTCAAAGTCGATATCGAACGCTACGAGAAAGCCAGAGCCAAGGCCGGGGACGATCTGGATATAGTTATTGACGGCGAGAAGTACACGAAACGCAAAGAGGCAGGCGAGGCCCTTAATGCCAGGCTCGATAAAATAAACAAACTTGATGAAAGCGGAATTACTGTTCAAATAGGATCTGCTTATGGTTTTAAATTACAGGCAAATTGGTATAGCAGTAGCTTTGACCGGACCCGTGGTACTGGCGAAGCAGAAGGTTGGTTCCGTGTATTCATTGAAGGGGAACGGGACTATCAAACCAACATGGAAGATAGCCCGGTAGGCAACATTACCAGGATCATCAATACGCTCGAAGGTATAACATCAAAACTGTCTCAGGCCGAAGCCAGACTCAAGCAATACGAAAAAGAACTTGTGATGATTACCGAAAAGATTGGCGTGCCTTTCGAGAAAAACGCCGAACTGGAAGAAAAGAAGGTCAAGCTCGCACAAATCCATACTGAGCTGCAAAGCGACGCTAAAGGTAAGAAGAAAGATTCATCAACGGAATCAGGAGGCGGCGATATCGGCGATATAGGCCGTTCGCGTGCCGGTACAAGCCGGATCAAGGTATCAATGGAACCCGCCGGCAAGGTCCAGACTGCTACCGAGATCGTTACATATATCGAGAGGGCATTCAATATCCCGATGCGGGGGGTAGCGACACACCATAAGAAGTACGCCGGATGGTTCGACCCTAAAGCTGTCGGTATTCGCATGAAGGACGTAAGGGCACTGACGACGGCCATGCACGAAATCGGCCATCATATCGACTGGACTCTCAATAACAGGCTCAGTAAGAAACCGCCGAATGCGGATATGGCAAAAGAGCTAATGGCGCTCGGCAAGGCATTGTACGGCAAGATAAAACCGCCCGGCGGCTATAAGTCAGAGGGGTGGGCGGAATTTATCAGGGAGTATCTTACCGGGGACGAGGCCGAGACAAAGGCCCCGGCGGTCTATAAGTGGTTCAAAAATGAGTATCTGCCCGGCCGCCAGGACATTGACAAAAAGCTCAATATCACAAAGAAGATGATTACCAATTGGCGCCTGCAGGGCGCGGAGGCCCGGATAGAATCGCAGATTAGCAGGAAGCCGGCGAAAGGCACTATGTTCGAGCGGATCAAGCGATCAAGCCTGTGGGCTGAAAGGGCGTTCCGTAGTGAACTGGAGCCGATTCGCAGGGCGATGAGGCGGGCGGGCATAAAAGAAATGAGGTCGGACCTGGACCCGTACCAGATAGCCGTCGGCCGGGCGGATAAGGCCGGTGCCATTGCCCGGTTCTTCGTGGAAAATTACACAACCGATCTGGCAGGCAATAGAACGGGCAAGGGGCTAAAAGAAATCATCAAGCCGGTCGCCAGGGAGATTAAAGCCTTCACGCGATGGATAGTAGCGGCACAGGCAAGAATATATCACAAAAAAGGACTCAATCCCGGAATAAGTAGCGGGGATGCGAATTATGTCTATGAGAAATACGACAATCCGCAATGGCAGGAAACGCTCAAGGAAATTACCGAATGGAATCATCGGTTGCTCGATTATCTCGTAGAAGCCGGCGGGATGGAGAAGAAGACCAGGGCTATTATCGAAGCGGCGAATCCGATCTATATTCCGTTTATGAGAGAATTTCTTGAAGGTGAACTGAATGTTGGCAAGGGAATAGGCAAAGGGGTGGCAAAAACAGCCAAGGCCGTTAAGAAAAGAAAGGGTTCAGGCAGGGCTGTCATCGATCCGTTCGAATCCATGATACAGCAGGCGGCGAAGATTATCGGCGTTGCCCATAAGACCCAGGTGGCGGTTGCTTTAGCCAAACTCTCTGATAAAAAAGGTACGGGCGGGATGATCTGGAAAGTGCCTGCACCCACGCAGGCTACTCAGTTCGAGGCCGAGCAGTTGAAGAAGGAAATAGCCCGTATCGCATACGAGAGAATGGGTCTTGACCCGGACGAAATATCATCGGCCATGCTCGAACACTGGGATGAAATTCTGACTGTTTATACTAATGCTTCTCAGTATTACGGCAAAGACAATATCGTTTCGTTCGTCATTGACGGCAAGCGTCAGTTTTACGAGGTCGAACCGAACCTGTACCGGGCAATCCAGGGACTCGATCTTTACATACTCCCGAAATTTTGGAACTTTATCTTAGGTAAGCCGACAAGGGCATTGCGGCTCGGAGCTACCGGCCTTAACGCGGCTTTCGGCCTCATTAGAAACTTCGTTCGAGACGCCATGACCTTTACCGTCTTGTCGAAGCACGCAAAGGCCGGGCCGTTATCGGCAGTAAGGGGTATTGTCGCAGACGTTGCCAGAACCGAAGGTGCCCAGCGATTCAAGGCTCTCGGCGGTAAAATGTCGGCCCAGATACTTGCAGACAGACGGGCCCTGCAGCATCTTAAAAAGGAAATACTTGTATCTACCATAAAGGGCAAAGTGGTCTATACCGTCGCCCATCCCGTTGACGCTTTGCGAGAACTGTTTGGCGTCACCGAGGCGGGAACGAGAATCGGAGAATTCATACCTGCCTTGAGAGCGGCCGAAGAGAAATACGGCAAGGGTAGCGTGGCAGCCTCTCTCTACGCACTAAATGCGGCACAGGATGTGACGACTAATTTCAGCAGGCATGGCCAGATAGGAAAGGTTCTCAATCAGACTATTCCTTTCTTCAACGCCGCCATTCAGGGGCCGGACAAGATACTGCGAACATTAAAAGAGAGACCGTGGGCTACATTGCTCAAGGCAATAGCCTCCCTGACGATCCCGGCGATATGGCTTTGGTGGCGTTCAAAGGACGAAGAGTGGTACAAGGAAATGCCGCCCTATGAGCGCAACGGCTACCTGCATTTCAGAATACCGAGTACGGATACGATTATCAGGCTTCCCGTACCATTCGAGTTGGGCCATATCTTCCAGTCGGCCCCGGTAGCGGCCCTTGATGCGATGTACCGAAAAGACCCGAAACTTGTTACTGAAATGCTATCCGAATCTCTTAGGCAGGCCAATCCCGCCGACTGGCCGGCCCTGGCAGGTCCCATTGTTGACGTTATAGCCAATAGAGACTTTGCCGGCCGACCTGTTATCCCCGCAAGCGTCGAAGGGATGATGCCTGAGGACCAGTACAAAATCTATACGAGCAGATTGATGAAGCTGATCGGAAAGACGATAGGATATTCTCCCGCCAAACTTGAATATCTGGTAAATAGTTATTCCGGGGGTTTATACAGCCGGGTAAGCAGAAGTTTTGACCTGGCGAGCAAAAAGGAAATCACACTGAGCGACTGGCCGGTACTCGGCACCTTGTTCATGCGCGAATCTTACGCCCCGAAACAGTCCTTGCAGAGATTTTACGAACGCACCGATGCGCTGGATAGAAAATACCAGTCAGATAAAGCTTCCATTCCGGAAATGGTTGAAAGGAAAGGTCGCAATAAGGCGAGAACGGAATTGTCCGCTTTGTGGAAACAACTGCAAACAGTCAAAGACGAGAAAGGCCGTAAACACATTTATACTCAAATGGCAATGAACGTCAAGCAATCGAAAAAGCCGTTAAGTGCCGATGGTATTAAGGACCTCTTTGAGGGCATGGATGTCTATAAATTGTTAGATGTCAATACCAGGGCGAATAAGACGGAAAAGAAGATTGCCGAAGGAATAATAAAAAAGAAACTCCAGAACAAGGCTTACCAAATCGCACAGGAAGATGTCAAGCCGGAAGAGGTCGCCAAGTGGAATGAGTACGTCCGGAAGTATAATATAAAGACAGAAGGGTTACTCCTGGACAGGTACGTGAATAATTCAATAAGCCGAAGGATGAGCCTAACGCCGAGAGCGAAGCCGGGAACGAATCTTATAATTGACCAAATGGCATTAGAAAGGAAGATGAAGTGAGTCGGTTCAGGATAATATCTCGATGCGGGGAAGGACTGGCTCTACTGCTACGGATAGCCGAAGAAGGGCACGAGGTCGATTTCTGGCTGCCGGGCACTATACCAAATCTGTACGAGAGCATGTTGCCGCGTATCGCCGACTGGCACGAAGGCCTCGATGATGAGACTATTGTTATCTTCGATTCGCCGGGATCCGGCAAGGCGGCTGTGGGGCTAAAGAATGTCTGGGGCGCCGGTACGTTCAACGATGTCCTGCAATTCGATCAGGAGTTCGGCCTTAAAATAGCCAGGCTGTATCAATTCAAGATGCCGGCCGATGATGAGGAAGTAGAGGGCCCGGAAGTCTGTCTCCAGGCCTGGTATGTAATGGGCCAGCTCGTTCCCAACAGCCTTTTTTCCACTATAGAGAGAAATGGCAGTGTCATCGGCTGGTTCTGGCCGCCGAAGCGGAAAAGGGATGTCGAGACCACGGCGACAATTTATCGCCATACACTGCACAAGATGGCGCCTTTTCTTGAGACCAATAAATTCTGCGGACCGCTGTGCGTCAGGACCGTCATAGGCAAAGAAGACGGCCTGCCCTATTTCTACGGCTTCGAGACGGGCCTGCGGTATCCGGCCATCTACGCAATGGCGGAAGTTCTGGATGGCTGGGGCGATATGATTGCCGCCATGTCAGCAGGCGAAATGCCAGAGTTGCAGCCTTCCCACGACTGGATCGGCTACTTCGGCGCCGGTGTAGTCCATGTGACGGGCAAGAACTCGAATATCGCGGAACTGAAAGCCTCAACAAACAAGGCTGCCGATCAAATCCGTATTGGATATAACACGATCAAGGTCGGAGATTTAGATTGCGAAGAGACTATCGAATTAATGAAACAATGGAAATATTTTTAATGAGCGGAGCAAAAAGATGGCAAATACAGAGGCTATAGTAGCGAGCCATGAAGAAGCTATTGAGACCCTGAAAGAGAGCGATAAAATGCAGTGGGAAGCTATTCAGAAACTGCAAGACAGACTTCCGGTATGGGCAACTTTGGTATTCTCCATTTTGACGTTTACGATAGGCTGTGTGACCACATACGCCGTTATGTTAAGGAATGGTGGGCGATGAGCGAGCCTTCAGAACATACAAATAAATTGCTCGGCTGGCTTGCGATGGTGAAGAACGAAATAGCCGTAATGTCCGGCGATGGCCATTTTCAGCAGTGCGGCTATAAAAATGTCGATACCGTCGAGGATGATATCGAAATACTCGCCCAGGAAGTCAATCGAACAGAGTTGCTCCAGGGGCATTAGAGATTCCTGGTAGTGTCCTAATTTGAAATGAAAAATAAAAAGAAAAAATTTAGCTCTCCGCTTGATAAAGGAATAGCAAAATATGTGGAGATTCTCTTTGCAGCAGGGATTGAAACATACGAATCTTGCGAAGGGGGAGAAGGTCATAGTTATAAAGAACCTACCATCTGCTTTCATGGTGAACGTTCAGAGGGATTCCGCGCATTGGCTGTGGCTCTTCAACATGGCCTGCCAGTAAGCAGCATACGCAGGGTATGGCGTATTGAAGAATTAGAGCCTGTAGGGCCTGATTGGGAGATGGTATTTTACTAAGGAGTAAAAACTTAGTTATTTACCTTCACGATTCAATTTCGCGCAATGGTCACAAAGGCGCTTTCCACCATTGCCTTGTCGGAGATAGCGACTCTCAATATTGTTGCGTTCTGTACATGCGCTGTTGTTGTGATAAACATCTTGTTGGCTTGAATGAGTTGGGCTTACTTTAGGCATAATATGTCCCTTTCAAGAGAATTGCTAAAATTATTCTCGCTTTCATCTTTAACCTCCGGCATAATAAAATTCAAAACTGTAAGATGTCGGCTATATAGATTCTGCTACCGGCGACTTGCAATCCTTATCGTGAAAGATGTTCATTAGAGCCTTTTTTCTCGCCTGGATAGCATCGATCTCGGTCTCTTGAGAGTTCTTAACATCCATAAAGAAAAATGGAACAATAATAAAGAGGCCACCCACGAACAGGACAATATTCCACGTATCCCTATTGTCCTTTTCCCTATTCTTGAGAATTGATTCATCATCAAGCTGTGACACTTCTGCGTACAGGGCGTTGCAAGACTTGTCCTCGTCACCCATCATATAACGATCTACCGGATTCGGCGCGTTTCCACCACAACCAGACAAGAATATGCTCATAGATAATAATACACATAGAATTGATTTCATGTTTCTTCCCTTTCGCATTGCAATTTATCTCTTGTTTCCAGACATTGCTTATACGCCTCTCGCTGCTGTTCTGTGCATAGTTCGGCCGGGATATCGCCCAGGGCGTCAACCGCTTCGTTCAGGGCATTGAGTATGGACTCATTGTCCATTATTCATCTCCGCAAGAGACTATGGCTAATTCCCTTAACTTTTCTTCTTTGGCTTGGGCTTAAAGACAGCATCTACGAGCCTCTTAGCAAACAGTTTGTCCCGTTCTACAGGCGGCAAGTCTATGCCTGATTCTTTCCACGGTCCTCTCCTGCGTTTCTGCTTTCGTAGTTTTTCTTCAAATTCTTCGATTTCTTTCTTGACACTTTTCTTAACTCCGTTTATTTTTTTCATTATACAAACTCCGTTTTTGCCCGATTCGTTGTGGTTGGCGAATCGGGCTTTTTTATTAGGTTTTACCTACCTCATTTCGAGGAAAAGCCTCAGATACGAAAAGCTGCCTATCTGGCACTAACTATATGATACCGCACCTCAACTTAAATGTTGAGGAAACGATGAAAAGAAAACAGAACGTTATTGACTTTCAAAAAGAGCGAGAAATTCAGGAAATCAGCCGGCTTTTAAGGACTTTTTCTGCTTCGTTTGTTTTTGGCTTTCGAGTAGGGCTTGAATTGATACTTCAAGGCCGTCGTTCAATCCTTGCCAAAAATCAGAATTAACAACAGTCGCCCCCTTCGCATTCAGCTTAGCCAACTCTCTTAGTTGGGACGGCAAATGCTGCCAAAGGAATAACGCCCCTGCGCAATCCTCCTGAGCAATAGCGCCGACATGCGCACAAAACTCAACAAAACTCTCTTTGACGGGTACCGGAATTGCCCAGCCAGGCTTAGTTTTTTCGGAAATTTTTGTCATATTGATATGATACATAACCC
>ENA-OVNA01000009-OVNA01000009.1-marine-sediment-metagenome-genome-assembly--contig:-NODE-9-length-13621-cov-3.250812_pt1 | contig 13621 bp, 29 predicted proteins | sample MGYA00250101_ERZ650185 | MGnify/ENA primary metagenome ERZ650185 (study PRJEB26730, sample SAMN04396783) | marine sediment metagenome | isolation source: Baltic marine sediment | place: Denmark...
CCCTCCGTTTCCTTCTGATCCCCCATTATCGCTTCAGCGATCGAGCTGCGTTTCTCTGTTTGTGGCTTAACAGAACCCTTCTTCTCATCGTACGCGGTGATCGAGCGCGCGAAGCATGACCTACACATCGGTGGAGCGACCATCTCGTTCACAGGATGGTCTTGTTTACAGATCGAGCACTTCGCGACCGGGAGTGGTGGCGGCGCGAGAACCTCTGGCTTATTCTCTTCTTGAGCACGGTCCCTGATCATCCTCAGAGCATCGTCAACAGCCTCTTTCAGATCCTTACAATTCGTACGCACGTTCAGAACGTATTGCAGCATCCGTACTTGTGGTCCTCGGTCCACTATGCGTGCGAGCTGAAACGCATGGCAAACTTTTATACGTTCCGCATCGAGTGCTTCCCAGACCTCGGGAGCTGCCCCGCCGATCTGCATCAACTGTTCGACCCGTTCCTGAGTCATCCCGGTCTTCTCAACGATCTCATCTATGCTGCATGAATGCGTTTCCCCGAGATCCCGGATCACCGTTACTTCCTCGCTCACCTTCGTTTTACCACGCAACCGGTTGAGGACTAAATTTCGCAGCTGCAGGTCCTTGAGACTCATCTCGACAATGAGACAGGGGACCGTCTTGAGCCCCTGGAGAAGAGCCTCATCTCTGCGGTTCTTCCCGTCGATCACCCACAAATTGTTTTCATGCTTGGCGACGAGAAGTGGCTGCGAGATGCCTGTTTTCGCAATATCGTCCTTGAACATCCCATAGATCTCTTCATCGAACGCAGACGTAATCCGCACTTCCGGGACCTTGAGATCCTGCGGTGCAAGGAACTGCACCTTCATTTTATCAGTCATGCCTTGTGCTCCATGTTACATCCATGCTCGTCGGTCCTTCATAGTGTGTAAAAACCCGCTCTGCTGTTGCTCGCACAATATCCATCAACAAACCCGTGTCATCACATTCCAACGTGATTATAATTTTTTTCATCTACACCATCCTCTCTCCACCTTTTCTCAAACACTCCCTTCTCCAGATCTCAGTTTTCTCACGATCGCTGAGATCAGAGTTATACAGCGCGATCAAGGGATTATTAGCGCCGATCTCCACTGGAACAACTCGTATATTCATCTTATCTGTCATCTTTTATTCCCCCCGGTAACGGCATCCATGACTATGCTGGTGATGCACATGCAACTTATTTTTCGACCAGTGAAAGAAATCGATGCCGTAAATCAGACCTTTGTTAAGGTTTTGTTTCGTCTTTTCCCGCTCCTCTTTCCGTATCGTCCTTTTTCTCATAATATCTTCCTCATGTGAACCCCAACCCTTTTAACACTTCCTTTCGCTCTAAGCGCTTCATACGCTCCTCTGCGGTCCAGTACATTTCTTGCTCTTGAAAATACCCCTCGAGCCACTCGGGCAAGAAGATATCTATTTCAATGTTCTGCTCGCGCACAAACGGCGCGGACCATACCGGTTGTTTCGGTGTTACGAGCACCGCTCGCGTCGGAAACTTCTTGTAGAGATCGAGTTCAGGCGTCTCAGGGATAAGGGAACGGTACACGGGCAGCTTTGAGAGACCGTCCATGACTTTGAAGATCTTGCCTTCGAGCACGACGACGTGTGTCGCCGTGATCACCAGGGCATCAACCTCAGGCCGGTACGGACGATATACACCGGTCGCTTTGGCGATCCCGAGCTCCTTGATCATTGATTCGGGGACCTTACCGAGCGGGCACCGGTACTTCACCATGTCCTCGGGGTACTTCTGCAGCACGTACTCAGCGACGTACCGTGCTTCATTCTCTGCACGCGTCTTCGTGAATCCCATGGTAGCGTAATATGGAATCTCATACACACATATATAAAACATACCCCTTACGTTACGGTTTGGTGATGAAAGAATATGCCGAAACCTAAAATTGGCAGCATTGATGAGATTACAGCAAAGTTCATCGAAGTGACACCCGGGCGCGCTCCGTATTACGAGTCGGGCGTACGAGCACCAAAACTGGACTGGGAAGCAGAGACAGTAGCAGCGGCAAAAGCGTACAAAGCCGCGATCTCAGCACCGGATATAGAAAAGCGGTTCTCGGGTGGTGCGAAGAAAGCGGGCACCGCGAAATGGCAGCGAAAAGCCGTGGATGTGGGCGTTGGTCGGTTCGGGCCAGGTGTATTGGCCGCAGAGCCTGATTTCCGCGCCGGGTTCGATCCGTACGTGGCCACCATCGCGGCAGTGGAAATGGATGCGAGGAAGCCACGTGGAGATCCTGCGAACTATAAGCGATCCGAACAGGTGGGCTCTGCACTCCATAAGAAGAGATTAGCGCTGATCGGTGCGGGTGCGTCGTAGTAGAGGAGTGACAAAAGATGTATGAACAAACCGTTGACGTCGTCAAAGATGATGCTCTTACGATTGGAGGGGCAACGAAGACATACGAGCTGGAAACTTCAGGGACTCTTTCGTACATTGACCTGCTCGTAGAAGCAACTACGTATTCCTCCGCTGCGGATTTCGTGTACTACATCCCGCACTTCCTCACGGCAATCGAAGTGATCGGGAACTCAACCGATATACTGCTCTCGCTCGATGCACAGGAGCTTGCCGCGCTCGACTTCTTTATGACAAAGCAGCCAGTCACAGAACGCCGAACCGGCGAGGTGAGCACGGTAAATGAATTGCACCTGCCTATCCCGTTCGGCCGGAAACTCTTCGATCCACTGTACGCACTCGACCTGTCGAAATGGGACCTCGTCGAGCTGAACATCACGAACGCGGACATGGGTGCAACAAGCTTCTTTGCGTCTGGCAGCTATACGGTGCGCGAGAAGTTCATGCGTGAGGGACCTGCCCCAACCGGTTATCTGAAAACGTACGAGGCGAACTCGTGGACACCTGCGAGTGCGACTGCGGAGAAGACCGTTGACTTCCCCAAGGACTACATGATCCGACAGGCGATCATATCCGTACTGCCGACGAAAGTGGCCGTTACGGCCGCGTACACATCGGAGATGTACGAAATACTCGATTTGATCAAGTTGTCGTACAAGTCAGGGAACATCGTTGTCTTTGACGAGGACACGGAAGAGCTGCTGAAGCAGAACGAGGACGAGTACGGGCTTGTGGATGTAGGTGGCATCGTCCCGGGTGATACTGACGACTATTTCAGCACCGACCTTGGTTACGTGCTGGATGCGAACGTTTCAGTCGGTGCACTGGTCGGCGGAGAGACGACAGCAGCAATCGCGGGCGTTTCTAATCTGCCAGAATCGCGACTGAAGATCTTCGAGTCAAACCTGGTAGCCGGTGAGGAGCTTAACTGGCGAGCACGTGGCTACGCATACATGCTCGCGGCGATCTTCGACTGGGACAGGGACAAATCAATGGCCAACCCGCTCGACCCGAGAGCAATGGAGACCGTACGGCTGAAATATACCGCGGGATCTGTATCAGGCAAAGTCCGGACCGTACTGCAGCAAGTCAGACCGTATTAGGGGATGCGGTACCCGTAATGCATCTCCTTATTTTTTCGCATTCGTACCCTGGTCATTTCGAGCGGCTCATGGAAGAGCTTGACACACGCGGTTATATCGATGGTACAACAAAAGAAGAGGCCCGGTATCATGCAACGTGGCGCGAGCTCAAGCTCTGGGACGTCCTCATCCCGGAAGGCTGCAAGGACGATTTCCTTCACGATATCGCTTCTTTTCAGCCCAGCGAGGATTATCTTCGAGTACATACGAAAGGTCTGGACCGCGTGCTGCGAGTCATACGACGAGTACTACGCCTTTTTGGCATCAAATCCGTGGATGGTCCCGTATCTAATCCGGGACGGTATCCCGGGCGGAATGTGAACGGCGTGCCCGCATGGGTCTGGCTCTTTCCGCTCGGCGACCTGGGCGAATTCAGAGATGCGAAAGGTGAGGAGCTCTTATGAAAGAGGAGGAGTAATAAGCTATGGCATCAGGAAAAGTATGTCAGAAAACTTCTGTAAAGCGATGTGAGATAATTTTCATTGAGGATGAGCACCTGCAGGCGGACGCGGCCAGTGTCGCATCAAAGACCTTCATCTGTGACGAGTACAGCGATTTTCTGCTGCTGTACAAAGTAGCGAAATCTGGTACTGTGCCGGATACGTCAACTGTACAGTTCTATGTCCGGTTCCACGATCGGAAGGATGAGATCTACAATTACGAAGACGGCGCCTTCGGGCTGCTGTTAGAAGAGGAGAGCTCAGTGCCGTGCCTGCGCGCGTTTAGAGGCCGCTGTATCGGTCGTGAAATGAGTGTGAAAGCGCTCGCGGCCGGGACACTCAGCACATCGAACTACTTCACGGTTGGCGCACGCGTCCAGTTCTTCCGGGACGAGAGGGAGGAGTGATGTTTGAGCTGCTGAAGACGTCCGGTGCACTTGGATACACTCCATACGGGCTCGGATTCGACGGCAAGAATATGTGGGTCTGTGATGCCACAAACCAACTTCTGAAAGTTTACGATCGCGACTTTGTGCTGCTGAAGACGTCCGGTGCACTTGGATACACTCCATACGGGCTCGGATTCGACGGCAAGAATATCTGGGTCGGGAATACCACAAACCAACTTCTGAAAGTTTACGATCGCGACTTTGTGCTGCTGAAGACGTCCGGTGCACTCGGATATGGCCCAATCGGGCTCGGATTCGACGGCAAGAATATCTGGGTCTGTGATGACACAAACAAGGTACTGAAAGTTTACAGCCGGTTCACATAACGATGAAGGTAAAAATAGCTGTGGTCCTTGTGATTGGAGCACTGGAAGCAGAAGCCCTATACCTTGGTATCAATGGCGCTATCTTCGGGCTTGTGCTGGTAGCATTGGCCGGTCTCGGAGGTTACGAACTGAAAGTATTGCGAAACGGAGGTTGAGTCTCATGCCGTACCTCTCAAAGAGTATAACAACGGACGCAAAGACGAAAGAAGCAGACGCTGTAGCAACAAAGCTGCTGCTCAGCCCGGGCGTGATCCACCGCGTTGACATCAGGATCCCGCCGGGGTGTGCAGGGCTGCTGCACTGTCACGTCAATCACGGCCTCTACCAGATCTCGCCCACACGCGACGGCGACTGGCACGGTGACGACGAACGGATCAGCTACAAGGAGCATTACGACCTCACCGGCGGCCCGTACGAGCTCACGATCCACACGTGGAACGATGATCAGAAATATCCTCACGAGATCATCCTTGGCTTCGGTGTGCTCTCGAGCTGGGTTCTGCTGCCGCTCACAGTGGCGAATAAGATCAACCATGCGTTCAAATCACTAATCGGCAAGGAGGAGGAGAGTATTGGCTATCGGTAGACCGGACTGGACAAGTATAACGTTGATCAAAGGACTCGACGCTGAGGAGAACCTTCTCACGGTGCTCGTCGATAAGTCAAGGGCGTTGATCGCAGTGATCAAGGGCGATCACTTAGGCACACTCAAGACAGTCGCAACAGACGTTGAAGGGCGAATGATCGCAGTCACTCGCCGCTCGCTCGGCGGTAGCGGCCTTGACGGTGTCAAAAACGTCACTGAAGATACCGAGATCGATCCGGATCGCTGGTATGATTATTCTTCGCTCACAGTCGCGGAAGGTGCGACGCTCGGGCTCTCGGCCCCGGGCAAGATGTTCGTTCGCGTCGCCGGCACGGTAACGGTAAACGGTACGATCTCGGTCAAGGGCAAGGGCGGTTTGGGTGGTGCGGTCGCTGCTTCGGGAGTATCACAAGACGGAAATCCGGGTGCAGCAGAATCAAAAGGCGGTCTATGTGGTGGTGGCGGTGGCGGAGGAAATGACGGCATAGGCGCTTTAGCGGATGGTGGCGATGGTGGAGGATCAGAAGATGATGGCTGCGGTGCTGGTGGAGCTGGCGGCGCGAAGGGTGCGAGTGCTGTGGACGGTGGCGATGGCGGAGCTTTTAATTTCGACTATGACATAAGACACGACTTTGAGGAGGACTGGGATTATTTCGCACTGAATCGCGGTCCTGGTGGCGGTGCCGGCGGCACCTCGTACGGAGGGCAGGCAACAGGAGCCGGCGGTAATGGAGGCAGCATATTATATCTCGAAGCGTTCAAAATCATTGTGAACGGAACAATTACGGCGGATGGTGACGACGGTTTAGATGGCAACGCAGGAGGCGCTGGTCTTGATGGCGGTGGTGGTGCCGGTGCTGGCGGCTCAATTGTACTCATCGCTCGCGAGTTCGAATTTGTCGGTACGATAACGGCAGATGGTGGAGCTGGCGGAGTTGGCGGTGATGCTGGTGAGGGCGGTGCAGGGGCAGACGGTATAATAAAAACGGCGGTGGTATATTAAGCTATGTCCAAGCTGATCACGCTGCTCCTGGAGCCGAAGCACAGTATTTACGACTATCTGACAAAGAAGCGGTCGCTGTTAGTCTCACGAGGCCATGGTAAGAGCACGTTCACGGCCGAGTACACGGCTAACCAGACGAATCTCGCGATCATTACACCCATGACCGGCAAGAAATTAGCCGTCGTCGGCGTGCTAATCGCCACGGACTCCATTACGGGTGACGTCAACCTGGACTTCCTCACGAGCGGGAAGAAGGTGATGCCACTGTACGCATCAACGTTCTCACGTACAATCAACGACGATATACACATCGAAGGTGCCGTGGATGAGGTTTTAACACTTAACTCGACAACCGGAGCCAGCAATGTTTTTATCATGGTGAACTACCGGGTAGTTGATTAATAGGAGGATGAAAAAGGATATGGAAAAAGCACGAATCGTGAACATCGTTGAACGTCGCAGGCATGTCGCACCAGGTAAGGTCGAAGTCGACCTCGAGATCTTGTATAAGACCACAAAAGACTTTGAGGGTACTGTAACAGTCCCCAAAGCGGGCGCGACAGAAGACGACATTTGGGCTGCGGTGTTCGCGGATATGAAGGTTGTGGAAAAGGTTATTGGCGAAGAGCGGTGAGGCGAGTGTAGTATGTGGCCCTTCGATTATATCGCAGACGCGTGCGGGTGGCTCCAATCAATCTTCAAAGATGCCGCCGATAGTTTCGCAGGAGTACCCTACCTCGGTGAGTACCTCGCCTGGCCGTTTTACGAGATCGAGCATCAGTTCTGGCATTTAGAAATATATTTCGATGCGCTCGAAACGTGGGCTGACGACGTCTATGACGATGCGTACGATGTGTTTCAAGATATCATCGACTACGCAGAAGCGGAATGGGAAATTGTCACAATGACGTTTTGGGAGATCGAGGAGAATATTGAGGCCTTCCTTGTCGAGGAATACGATATCATGGAAGAGACGCTCACCTCGATCTATTCTTCCGTCGAAGAGGAGCTGCTCGCTCTTCACTCCATCCTGGGTGAGACGCTCGAATCGGTCTGGGACTACGTCGAAGAGCAAGCGTTGCAGACATGGGATATCCTGGGCGAGACGCTCGGATCCACATGGGACTACGTCGAAGAGCAAGCGTTGCAAACATGGGATATCCTTACCGAGACAAAAGAATCACTGTGGACCTGGTTCGAGAACTATAAGCTCGGGGCATGGTTCGACGAACAGATTCGAGATGCGGAATCGGTCATTCTTGGTTTCACGGTCGGCGCATTCGGGTACCTCACGGACGAGTGGTTCAAGTTCCTGGACAACTCGTGGAGCTCGGTGAAAGGGTCGTTCTCGTGGCTCATTGACAAGCTGCTCGAGCTCGTTGACGAGCAAGTTGATCGGTACAAAGATAAGATCTGGGATTTAATTGAAAAATTAGCGGAGAAGATCTGATAAAATGAGGACAGAAGAAGAGCTGGAAAAGAAGAAGGATAGTTTGTGGGCCACAGCCAATAAGGCAGACGATGAGAACTGGAGTGGAATGCGAGACATGCTGACATCGGCGGCTCAAGCTCTCGAGTGGGCGCTTGGTTTTGAGAATTCATGGCTGGAGAATGAAGAAGAGCGGAAAGTGAGCTTAGATAAACATGGGCTGGCTGAAAGATAAGATTGACACTTTCGTCGCGAAGTATATCGAGAATTTCTTCTTCAACACGAAATGGGCGACGAAACAAGCGCTGAAGAGTTGTGAAACTACTGCGTGCGCGGAAAAGATCATGGGAAGCTTGGATGCTGAGAGGCAGGCAGACCCTGAGATCGCTGCGTTGTACGAAGATGCAAAAGCACGCGGTGAGCTCAATGCAGAACTCGGCATTTTCGGCGGGTTCGCAGAAGCACTCTCTAAGGGCTTTGACAAGCTCAAAGATGGTGCTGAAATGAGCATTGAGGAGATTATCGAGACCGTTCTGCCGAGTGACTCGCCTGCACTCGTTGAAGCGTTCGACCCTGCTATCGAGCGTTTGATGAATACGCTCTTCTCCACGCTCGAGTTCGCCGGAAAAGAGGTTGATCCGAAACTGAAATCTGATATTACCGATAAGATTAAGCCAATGATCAGGCTCGTTGTCACCTTTGAGGTCGGGTCCTGGTTGGCCGAGTGGATCCAGCCGATGAAGAACACCGGATTGAGGCACGTCGCACATGGGCTATATGACACTGTCGGCTTCAAAGCGCTCAGTGCTGCTTATCTCGACCCCGTACGGCTCAATCTCGTCACACAGCCGGTTAAGTACAATATCAACGAACTCACCACACCGTTCATCCCGCCCTGGAAGGACGCGCTCGAGTGGTACGGTAGGGGCCACATAGACGAGGCCGAGATGCTGTCACTGCGTAAGAAGCACGGGATCGAGGACGGCTGGGACTACCGGTATACCCGGATGGGTACGAAACCGAGCAGCTATTTCATGCTCAATGCAATAGCTCGAGAAGGATTCTGGGACGTTGACGATTTCAGGTTCTGGCTCTCGGATGCGGGCTACGGTGCTTTCCATATTGGTGAGGACCTGCTCACACCGTACGAAAAGAAGTACGGGCTGAAACCACCGCGTACTACTCAGATCGACTTTCTGCTCGATGCGTACAAGCAGATGAATTTGAGATCCACGGTTGGCGATGTGCGCGGGATCCGGAGGTCGCTGATGATTGACGGTTGGATCTCGAGGAAGGAGTTCGAGGATGATCTTGGACGGTACAAGATCACAAAAGAGGATGCTCAGGACGTCCTGGACGCTATCGAGATGCAGCAAGCGCGAAAAGACGCAAAAGAGCTGCAGCGTGCGTTTGAGAAGAAGTATACGTATGGCCGAATCACCCAGGACGAGCTCAAAGAAGAGCTCACGAAACTCAAGCTCCGGGAGGATTACATCGAGGCACGGCTCACGTATCTCCTCACCGTGAAGGCAGGCAAACTCGCGATCGAGGAGGAAGCGGTCAAGGACCTCACGAATGCACAGATCCTCAGTGCGTGGGAGTCGGGTGTAAAGGAGAAGGGCTGGGCGCTCAAACGGATCGATGACAAGGGCTATACGACCGAGGATGCGGTCACGATCATTGACGTCGAGGAGCGGGACCATATTGAAGACGTCAACGATGAATGGATCCGCGCATACGAACAGCGCACACGCAATCTCAGAATGAGTCCGGCCGAACTCGAGAAGAAATTTGTCGAGCATGGCAAGGATCCGGAGTGGGCGAAGGCCCGGGCAACATACTTTGAGGAAGTTGTTTTAGGTAAGGAAGAGGTTACATAATTTATACAAACATCACGCTGAATTCCTCCCGTGCATTACCCACACGGGAAGAAGGTCCGGGCGAGTTACCTGCGCTCGCCCTGGGCCTTTTTATTATACAATTGGAGAAAATCTGGTGTTGGCCAGTGGCGCCATTTCTCCAAGACGTCTAAGAAATTGTACAAAAGGAGAGGAACTGCAGCAGGATCCGGATGCGGTACCACATGATCAGGCCTGGTCAAAAATATCTTTTCGCGCTTGGAAATAAATTCTAAGGCTTATGAGGGTAGTTGTACAAAACGACACAATAATTACAGCACACAACGTCTCAGCACACAACGTCTCAGCACACAACGTCACAACATATAACGAGATGTGAGACGGAATGCCACCATAGGTATAACCGTACCAAAGAGTGGTACGCACTGCCACCACTTCACCAAAGGACCGATCTTTTTGCCACGGGTAAGGCCTTACTATTCACCGAGGTATAAAATTCGGTTATTGTGTATGCATGGAATAGTGTTTTACGCGCTTCAGGATCATAAGTATCATTTTTCCCTATACCTTCCATCCTCTTCCGAACGAATATGGGAACATCAGATATCCCCATCGCCAGGTATGCTTCCACCCTCTTAGATGGCCGCGTTCGTGGCATAAGAGCTTTCCATCGTTTTCACGCGATTCTCTTATGATTATGTGCTTTCGTATCGGATAACAAAAACCACCTAAGAACAACCGTCTATAGAGTGATCCTGCTATATACGGGTGTTTGGGCCATTCCTCTTCGCTCAATATCTGTAGATACTCCCCCACCACCCTAACACATCCTTTCTTTATGTACATTTTTATATTTCACCTCCTTGAAGTTTTATGGTAGAACTTTAATCCTGTGCTAATAGCAAAGCCCGCGGAGGGCCCGGTTCTGAAAGCCGACATGCAAGATTTGCATTGAAGTTTTATTATAACATCACAGTTTTGGGGTAAAACTTCAATGTTTTTCGGTTCTGATAAAAAGAGATGCTCGCCCAAGGCAAACTTCCAAAGTTTTATTATAACTTCAATGCTTCTTATCACCGTTATCTTCATCAGCTCCATTATCTTCATCAGCTTCATCACTTTTAATACAGTGAAAAAATAGCGCCAGGACGCAAAAAAGGGCCCTGGCTGCATGACACTCAGCGAAAAGCTTGTTTCGCTAAATACGCGCATATAAGCGCCATAACCGGGACGGATACGGCACCGAGGAGTAGGCAGGTCATAGTGGCAAGACCTGCTGCAGCCCCGGGATCGCCACGATGTGCAAACGCCGCTCCAAGCGTCATGAGCGCCCAAAACACTGTTATCAACACGCTTATAACAAAGCTCCCTTTCCAGATTTTATGTTTCATAGTATCACACCTTATGCACCTTCCACTTATAGTCCGCGTCCACCGTGATCACCATGTCGAGGCCGATGCTCAGCCCGTACGCAACGACCCGTGCGACGTGCTCTGGCAGAAGATCAAAACTGCTTAGCGGCTTCCGGTCCAACTCTCTCAAACCCCGCATCGAGCTCTTGTATTGCTTTCAGCTCTTTGACGATAATCTCGAAGTGTGGGATGTACACATTCCACCCTAACCTCTTCGTTCGCTCAAGTGCGCACTCATATTTCTTGATCTCTGCAGCAAGATGTTCCCCATTCATTGCTCGCCCTCCTTCGGCAGTTCCTCTTCATCGTCTTCTTTCATCCGCAGTGTGAGCAGCCAGTGGGCGAATTGCTGCACACGAGGGTCCTGGACCCTGCGCAGATAACCAGCCACTTCGGCCATCGCCTCCTGCCACGTCTCCTTCTCACTCGAATCAACACGCATTGAATCGCCGTGACCCAGGTCGATGGTAAAACCTATTTTCATTGCTGCTGCACCTCACTCGACTCCTTCATGTGTCTCTTGACTGAGCTCATAGTCGATATCCTCCGGATCGCAATCATTGACCATGCGTTGTAGCTGCTCCATCAACACTGTAAAAAGATCTTTATCAGACGTCGTCAGACCGAAGCTCAGTGTGTATGCTGTCATTTCACGTTGCCTCATCCGCACCGGGCTCGACAGCGGCTGCCAGGGCAAATATCGCACGCTTGAGCGTTTCCTTATCCGTGATCACTAAGACCGTCACAGTGGCGGCGCCACTCCCCTTAACCTCAGCACCTGGTTGCGTATCCTTGACGTCAACTGCAGCCTTTTCGTTTTCCGCCTTTGCGCGTAACAGGTCCCTGAGCTTCTCAAGACCTTCGTCACTTACCTTTTGAACCTTATCGAATCCTGTCTCAACGTACATAAACCTCTTCAGAACCTCCGTTGTCATCCCTAATACGTGCTGCAATTTCACTATCTCATCAATAAGCTCCTTTCGCGTCATTTATTATTCCCCCTCCGGAATGTTGGCCTTCAGAAATTCGTGAAATGCCCGTGAGATAGTCTCCGCATGTTCCTTTACTGCCTGATCCCGCCTTTTGAGAAATTTCGCTTGTGCTTCTTCTACGGTCGCTTGGAGATCTAGTAGCGCCTTAGGCCATTCCTCCTCACTCATTTCTCCGGTGCCTCCCGTGCCGGGGCTTGGATCTTTTCGTATGCCTCCTGTGCCTGGGCTTGGATCTTTTCGTATTCCGCCCATACCGGGACTACGATCTTTTCGTATTCCGCCAGTGCCTGGGCTTTGATCTTTTCGTATTCCGCCCATGCCGGGACTTCGATCTTTTCGTATTCCGCCAGTGCCGGGGCTACGATCTTTTTGTATTCCTCCCGTGCCTGGGCTTTGATCTTTTCGTATTCCGCCCATACCGGGACTACGATCTTTTCGTATTCCTCCCATGCCGGGACTACGATCTTTTCGTAATCCTCCTGTGCCTGGGCTACGCTCTCCCCGCTCATTTCTCCGGTGCCCCCTTTCCTCCAGGTTTTCGCTCAATGGTGTACACACTATTCTCTCTTACAGTCACCAGCCCCGCGATTACGAGCTCCCCAAGGTACCCTTCCGCCGTCTTCCTCGTGTATCCGTGGCGAAGACTAAAATTAGTGATTAGTTGCTCAGTCGTCCACTCCGCTTCGTGTCGCCGTACCATTTCGAGAAGCGCATTAATCGCATCTCGCCTTTCCTTCCTACTCATAGTTCCTTTTTTCCTCCTGGGCGATGCTTTTAGCTGTTGCGTTAGGTAAATATCAGCTAAAACAGGATCCATAAGGATCAGCTTTCGCTCTCCCCTACAACAACTGTCAGCGCCCATAATATAATATATGTCTCTCACTATATATAAGACACACTATATATGGTTCTTTATATATCTGTGTCTCGTTATGAGAATGTTGCTCTCTCTGTAGTGGAGTAGTAGTAGTAGTAGTAGTGTAATAGTAAGGAGTAGTAGTAGTAGTAGTGTAGAGACACACACAGATATAAAGAGAGATGGTAATGAAAAAATTAGCCTAATGGGATAACGTTATATAGCCGCGGCGCCACGTACCCGGGTGCCTCTTTGAGCCAGGTGAAAGTGTACCGTTTATATCTTTCTGCCTCGAGGTACGGTTCCATCTCCTTCTGTGCCTTCGTACTGATCAGCGAGAAGACAGTATCCGCGAGCGCCCCCTCCACTTCGGTCACGTGAAAGACAAGCGCCCGCACCGTTTTGGAGAATCCAAGTTCCGGATCCACAACTTTATGCGACACCCACTTGAAATTGTCAAACTTCATACTGACTGGTATGCCAACTTTCAACTTCACATAATTCTCATCTACTGCCATGTTTCAAAAACCTCCTACCCCCCCATGAAAGTCGGGCAAAACGCGCGTCCGGAAGCCAAAAAAAATACTCCAAGAAGCCTTTAAAAACACTTCTGACAAATCCCCAAAAAACTTTCTGAAAGTTTGAAATCCGAACGATCTGCGACCTTTCTTTTTAAGAAAGGATTCTATCTCCCCGGAGACTTCTCGGACTAAAAAAATATTATTTCTAAAGGCC
>ENA-OVNA01000010-OVNA01000010.1-marine-sediment-metagenome-genome-assembly--contig:-NODE-10-length-13289-cov-2.482137_pt1 | contig 13289 bp, 19 predicted proteins | sample MGYA00250101_ERZ650185 | MGnify/ENA primary metagenome ERZ650185 (study PRJEB26730, sample SAMN04396783) | marine sediment metagenome | isolation source: Baltic marine sediment | place: Denmark...
GTTGTAGCGGAGAGGAGAAATTATGGCACGCGCATTCACTACTGGATTCTCAAACCTAGTCGCCCCAGGCCTGCGCAAGGTCTACTTCGATGACCTCGCTGGCATCCCCAAAGAGTTCCGCCAACTCTTCAACGTCCTGGGCGCAAACCCTGGTGGCCAAGCCGGTCGGAACTACTTCGACGACTTCCAAATCTCCAGCCTCGGCGCCTTTGCCGAAAAGCCCGAAGGTCAGAACGTCGAGTACGACCTGCCCGTCAACGGCAACACTGTCCGCTACACCCCCTACGCCTTCGGCCTCGGCTTCCGCATCACGGAAGAGATGCAGGAAGACGACCTCTATGGCGTCATGGTGAAGATGACACGCCAGCTCGCACTGGCCGCCGCCTACACCATGGAAGTCCAAGGGCATCGTCTGCTGAACAATGGCTTCGCCACCACAGGCGGCACAGGCCACACGGCAGCCGGCTTCGACGCCCTCTCCCTCTTCAGCACGGCCCACCTGTTGCTCCGTGGCGGCACCCGCGCCAACAGGATGTCCACAGACGAAGACCTGAGCGTGACGGCCGTGGAGCACGCAGTGGACCTGGCCGAAACCTGGGTCAACCACTCGGGCATGCCCATGCCGTGGAAGCCCTCCCTCTTGGTCATCCCTCCGCAGCTCAAGTGGATTGCCAAGGAAATCACCGAGTCCGAGCTGAAGCCCTACACGGGCAACAACGAGATCAACCCCCTCGGCGGTGAGGGTCTCAAGTTCTTCGTCGATCACTACCTGACCGACGCCGACTCCTGGTATCTCTGTGGCGCCAAAGCCAAGATGGACACCTCCGTCTGGATGCGTCGCGAGCCGCGTTTCATGGTCGGTGACGACTTCGACAGCGGGGACGCCAAGGCCAAGGGCACCTTCCGCATGGCCTCTGGTCACGGCGAGCCGGATGGCTGGTTCGGATCGGCGGGTATGTGACCCATGGCCCAACGTACCGTCACTCAAGAAGGCGAAACCACCTTTGGCACTGACACGCCAGGCCAACAGGGAGCCTTGCATGTCAAATCTGGTGGTGTTGCCAACAAGCCCTCTGTCCTACTGCTTGACGCGGTGAGCGATGCCGGCGTCATCACCACCTACGGCCTGTGGGTAGACGACACAGGCGACCTCCGCATCGTTGCCGTAGGTACCAGTACCCTTGCAGCCGCAATCCCTAACCAAGACGGCTCAGGAGGCGTGGTCGGCTCACAATCCTAGTCTCCCCCCATGGAGGCCTTCCCCAGGGCCTCCCCTTCAGCATAGCGCCCTTGGGAACACCCTCCCAGGGGCGCTTCTACGTTTGACACAGTTGGCGCATTTGTGAAAAGAGTCCCCTGTGGATACGCCAACGTATGATCCCACAACCCTCTATGGGGAGAGCTACCAACGTGACGCGCTCGACCCAAAGGCCCTCACGGCTTGGCAAGCCATTGCCTCCGTCTTTTCTGTCGAAGTTGCCGGCAATCGTTGGCTAGACATTGGCTGTGGCCCTGGTGGACTCCTCGCCGCACTCAACCACAAAGGGTTTTCCGTGGTTGGCATTGAAGGAAGTCGTGCGGCGCTTGGCCTTGTCCCTGGTGTCCCTATCGCACTCTGGGACCTTCGCACCCCTCTCTATCTCGACCACTTCGACGTTGTGAGCTGCTTTGACGTTGCAGAGCACGTCGGCAACGCAGACGCAGTGGCACAGACTTGCGCGCAAAATTGCAGTGGCATCCTGCTCTTTGGTGCCGCACCCCCTGGCCAAGACGGCCTTGGTCATATCGACTGTCGCCCCCACGCAGATTGGACAGCCCGCTTTGCTGCCTGGGATTTGACCCTCGATCAACAACTTACTGACATGTTGCGTGCCGGCCTTCAGACAGCCGAGGGCGCCAACCATTGTTGGTGGGTGGAGAAGAACCTGCATGCCTATCGACGTTGAAGTGTGCCTCGTCACCTATGCCAACCCTGCTCGCTTGCAGGCAATTCTTGCCTACGGGGCTCCTCACGCCATCGTAGAGGACCTCTCAACACCAGAACTCTCTACACAGCTCCAGGCCATCGCAACCAAGGCACACGTCCCCTCGTATCGCCAGAACCCCATCTGGGGCGGTCTCCAAGGCGCAGGCCAGTTTATGATGGAGCAAAGCACCGCTGATTGGGTCATCTACTGGCCTGACGATGCAGTGCCCACTCCCGGTTCCGTTGAACAACTCACGCTGTGGTGCCAGCGCGTACCCGATCATGTTGGCGCCCTTCAATGGCCTTACTGGAACCTCCCTGACGTGCTGCTGTTTGACTCAGCGTGCCCGAAGACGGGCATGTTTGACCCTGCTTTCCCTGCTTGGCTCCGCACAGTCCCTCTCAACCCGCACTGGTTTGGCCCTGCCTTTTACATCAATCTCAATGGTGCCGGCTTTGCCCTTCGTCGTGCCGCCTGGCTTGAAGTTGGGGGCTTCTCCCCGGAAACGTGGTGCCTCGACGAAGACATCAGCGTCAAGTTGTGGCGCTCGGGAAAGTGGACCGTAATGACCGTGCCCGGTCCACCCCTTATTCACCATGGGGGCATGTCTACGCCAGACCAACATCAGCATGGCCACGCACACAACCGCGCCTCGACAATTGAGGGCTGGCATGATGCATGGCATGGACAGGGAAAAGACGAACTGGCGGCGCTTTGCCGTGTCCGCATGGCGGAGTGGCAAGCGAAAACAGGGTTCCTCGCACGCTGAAGGTTGGCTTCCCCCCTCCATCTACGCTACAACCTTTCCCAGGCGGGAGTAGGAGGATGATGTGGCAGATGATGTTGTTGTAGAACCTACGCCAGACCGACCCACCGATAACCCTGCAGGCATCTTCGGCCATGCAGGCGCCCTTGGCCTCCCCGAAGGCAGTGTGCGAGCCCTCTTAGCCATCACCGTCATTGGCTCCAACCTTTTCATGCAGTGCTTCTACAAGTGGTCGCCGGCTAGATGAGCCACGTGCAGGAAGAAATTGATACACTCGTCAGAGACCGTGCAGAAGTTATTCGTCAGGGTGAGCACGTAAAAGCGGTCGAAGAACGCACCACGCGCATCGAAAAGACAGTAGACAGCATCAATGCGCGCACGCAGGAGACCAGCAATGGTGTAGAGGAGCTGCTTCGGCGCAGCCAGGAGAGCCACAAGTGAAGATTGGGCTTCCTTCGGGAATAGGGGACTTTTACTTGGAAAAAGCCATCACAGATCCTCGAACAAAGTGTCTCATCTGGATCGGCGCTCAGTCGAAGTCACACCGATGTAACTACCCTGTTCTCTATCGACCAAAGCAGGTGCGCGTTACACGACTGCTGATGAAGACACCACAAGGTCTTGAGGCTTGCCACCGATGCAATCGTACTTTGTGTGTCAACCAAGGCCATCTTTACAACGCAGAGCACAAGCAAAACATGGGCGATGCTGCACGAGATGGGTTGATACCAAACCGTCAAGGGGATGCCTCTCCAAGAGCTTTGCTCAGTGAGGACCTTGTGCGACAGCTTCGAGCTGACAAGCCTTATTGGCCACGTGGGCAGCAAGCAAGGATTGCGCGTATGCTTGGTGTGAGCAAATCTACGGTGAGCAAAGCTGTCCTGGGAAAGAATTGGGGATCTTTGTGAACCTAAAAATAGGGGTGCCTTCTGGAATAGGTGATTGGTCGTGGTGTTGGAGCAAGCTCTATGCCATCCGTGACCAGATCACAGAGATTCTCATTGCAGACGGCTGGCCCTACCGCACCACGCCCTACGTGGAGCTGTGTTGGTCCCCCGAGGAGCGTGCCGCTCGCCCCCTCGACCCCAAAGGCCAAACCCATGGTTGTGCCTACGGCACCTTCACCTACCAAGCCATTGGCGTCTTCGAGAACGTCAACGAGATCGCCAGCATCCCTGGCTACACCCCAACTTGGGCCGACGTGATGGAGAAGGTGGGCGGTTACAGCCAAATCTTGCTGCAGCCCAACACCCACCTCGAAGCTGGCCGCTCCCTAGCTGACTGGCTCCCCGACCTCCCGACCGAGTACCACTACCCTCTCTACGTTCCACATGAAACAGCAGATGCTGTGCGCAAGTTGCTGAACCGCTTCCTCACCACCAAGCCCCTCGTTGGCATCTCCTGTGCTAGCTATCGTGGCTCAGAAGCCTGGAAGACGTGGGACCGCCCTGAGTGGACCTCCCTCATCCAAGAGATTATCAGACATGGCTGGCAGCCTGTCCTCTTAGGCGGTAACTGGGACGACCTCACCTCAGGCGTAGCGGCAGCCCTCGACCTTCCTGATCTCGTGGGCCGTACCAACGTCCCTGAAATGGTCGCCCTTCTGGGCCACCTCGACGCCTACATTGGCTTCTCCAGTGGCCTCGGTGTCATTCGCACCGTCCTCAACAAACCTGCTTTGAGCCTGTGGCCTGACTTCCAAAAGGAACTCTCGACCGCATGGGCACCACCTGATATGCTGTCTGCAGGTCGCTACGTGGCTTGTCCCTATCGTGACCCCATCGTAGACACTTGGCCCATCGTGCGACGGTTCCTCGACCTCTGCGAACAGGAGAAACGAGATGTCCAAAGGGAAGAAACGCGGCAAAAAACGCAAGCCCAAGTCCAAGCAAATCAAGCGGGCCTACTGAGCAGCCTCAGTCAATGAACCGCAAACTCACCCCGGCCAAAGCCAAGGAGATCCTGAAAGACGGGAAGACCTATGGCTACCCGCTCACCAAGAAGCAGCAAGCCTACATGGGCCTGGTGGCCTCGGGGAAGAGGCCGCACAGGGCAGCAAAGAAGTAAACCATGCTCAAGCGGCATGCACGATACCACGAGGAATGGGGAGTTTGTGGCGTATGCGGGTTCGATGTTCCCGTGTCCAAGCTCAGCTTCGACCGCAAATACGGTTGGCAATGCACTGGCTACCCTGGCGCCAATTGCAAAGATAGCCACCCTGACCGAGACGACTACCTGGCCGCCCGTCGCTTCCCTGTCGGTGAAGGGAGCCGGCGCTCCATTGCGCCTACGGTTCTGGCCACCGAGGGCATTGGCACTGACGACATAGGCGAGCAGCCATGGCTCGACCAGCTCTTGGCGGAGGATTAACGCAAAAAGCTGGGTGGAGGAGGATGTGCGGATGTTGTTGATACGAGTGGTGTTGATTGGCCTTGGGCTGTTGGCTGGATGCACGGTCCAAGTCCCCCCAGCGGAGGCTCAGTGTGTGGGCACCACGTGTGGCTCCTCGCTCACGGCCTACCTCACCATGTGTCGCGTGAGTGGCTCCTGCAACAAGCAGGACCTCCTCGATAACCTCAACAACAACTTCATTGACATTGACCTGAAGTTCGCCCCCACCACCCTGCTCCAAGGCCACGGCCACCGAGGGACCAATGGAGACGGTCCCCTACTCGACCCCTCGGCGGCTTTGGCCTGCTCCGACAGCCCGAGCGAGGGAGAATGTCTTACGTGGAACACGGGCACAGGTCAGTGTGAGTGGGACACCTGTGCAACGGGAACTGGCTCTGGTGACGTAGTGGGGCCATCCAGCGCCGTGGATCGCAGTGTCGCGATCTACGATGGCACTACAGGCCAACTCATCAAAGACAATGGCGAGTGGACCATTAACACGGTGGGGACCCTGGGAGCAGTGGCCACCTCTGGGACCGCCAACCTCGTCCTCAACGCACAGTGCAATGGAGCCAAGACTGCAACCCAAATCTGCGCCGGCACTGCCGACAGCTCCACAACCACTGGAAACAACCTCACCCGTATTGCGCATAGCATCAGTTCCACGGGTACGATGACTGGCACTGGCACACGCAGCATTGGCTTGGCTGTTTCGGCAGACGGCGGTGTGCAGAACATTGCGGTATCCGCGACTGGAGACGTGACGGTCTCCAGTGGGAGTGTCGGCATTGGGGATGTAACCCCAGACGCTTTGTTGGACGTGGTGGCTACTGCGTCCACCAACACAGTCCCGGCCATCTTGGGCGATTGCAGTGGTGCGCAGACTACTTCCCAGTCGTGTGTGAACATCCTTAGCTCGGCCACCTCCTCAACAGCCAACATCGCCAACATTGCCCAAAACATCTCAATCGTCGGAACGTGGAACGGCTCTGGCACGTCAAAAGCCGTGGGGACGTTCTACGATGTGGATTCCTCGGTTATCACGAACCCCTATGCCATCTGGGTCCAAACCGGCGACCTTGTTTTGGCAAGTGAAGACAATCTCATGGGCCTCGGGGACACCACCCCCGACTACCAGCTCGAAGTTGAAAACACTGCCGGCCTCGTAACTCCCTTCGGTGTGACCGTCACGGGTGCGCGTGCCACCGCAGCGCCGGCCGCCGTCATCAGCAACACCGCCACGGGTGGCGACGGGGCGAGTACGAAGAGGGGGCTGCAGATCACCAACACCGGCACCTATAGCGGGGACAACATCGGGATCGACGTGACGACTGGCGGCGGCACCATGATCGGAGCCAAGTACACCGTCACGGGAACAGCCGGTGGCACAGCCACAGGGCTCTCTATCCCGATCACCAATTCAGCGAACGATTCGCACGGTCTCTTGATGACGGTCGCTACAACGGGAACCACCAAAGACGCGGACGGGCTTGATGTCACAGCCACCAGCGCGACGGGCGACGCCTTTGGGGCCAGTTTCATTGCTCAAGGCGGCGGCGCGGGCCGAACCGCTGTCGCACTGACGCTTGCTGCGGACAACGCGGACGTTAAAATGTCCCTCCTCGTCAACACGGGCGATGTTGTCTTCGGTCCTTCGGGCATTACAGAAGACCTTCGTTGGAACCAGGCTAACTCACAATTCATCATCAACGTAGACAGCGGCGTCGCGACTGATGTGGGCGCAAACACCATCGAGTTGCACAACAACGTGGGCGAAGTTGGCCTGCGGGTCTACGCTGCGGGCAGTGCTGGCAATCCTGGGGCGGGGATCTCGGTCCAGCAAACAGGCGCGCTCACGAGCGCGTCAGCGGGCGGGCTCATTGTCGCCAACACGCAGACCAGCTCCACCAATTCAATCAACAAGGCCGGCGCCACCTTCACTTCCACGGGCACCTGGAGTGGCACGAGTGCCATCAACAGTGCCATCGCGGCCTCCGCGAGCGGGGGCACCAACAACTATGCCCTCTGGGCGCAACTGGGCTTGATCGTCGCGCAAGCAGGGGGCGCGTCCGCTGATTACGTCAAGGTCGGTGGCATCCTCCACGTAGACACAACCACAATCGGCAACATCACCACGGGCGAAGACGACCTGAGCACGTACACGCTCCCTGCCGCGACGCTCAACACCAACGGCGACAGCATCACCTTCACCGCTGCAGGCACGATGGCGAACAACGGCAACGCCAAGACCATCAAGATCTACCTGGGGACCACCGTTGTGGGGACCTATACCGGCTTTCCCAACGCAGCCTTGGATTGGACCATCGTGGGGGAATGCTATCGCACGGGCGCAGCCACCCAGAAGTGTCACAGCCTATTGAGCGACAACAGCAGCACCACGAATGCTGCCAAGGCTGACTACGCGACGGCAACCGAAACGCTGAGCGGCGCCCTGACCGTCAAGCTCACGGGTGAAGGCACCGGCACCAATGATGTCGTCGAAGAGATTTTCAAAGTGGGCTGGATGCCTGCTAACACCTAACGAGGAGGCCCTCATGGCAGTAACCCTTGGTAAATCCCCTGTGCAAATGACGGCGGTGGGTGACGAAATCACCGGCAATTGGAAAGTGATGACCATTCGCGCCGTGTCCACCACGGGAACCGGCGTGGTCATCCTCACCGACAACGATGGGAGCCACGAAATCTTCCGTTCTCGTTCCCTGCAAGCCAGTGATGCGGAGGAAAGCGGGGCACTCAACTACTGGGTGGACGGCCTCAAAGTCAGCCAACTTCCCACGGGGGCCATTGTGCATGTCTACTACGAGTAACGAAGACGAACGTTTCGTCAACGGCCTCATTGTCGTGCTCGGCCTCACGGTCCTCATCGCCCTCTTCATGGCCTTATTCGTTGGCCCACAAGGCGTATGGGCAGCCGAGGTGAGCTACCGCAACGCAGGGGGCGCGCAAATGAGCCCCACCCCCGTGGTGATAGGGACCGCCAGCGGTCGTATCGACCTCTACGTGCATAATGACGCCGACTCCGTTGACGATGTGGTCTGCGGGTACAACAATGCCACCCTCTCACTCACCCCTGGCCCTACCAGCGGTGACAAGCTCAACCCTGGGGAAGGCAAGCATATGTGCATCTTTGCGGATCAAATCGTCCGCTGCATGTCCTTAGGCTCTGCCTCCGTCTTCTTTGACGAGAGCCGCATGGTCACGCCCACCCCAACGCCCTAACTATGCGTCGTGCGCTGCTCCTCGCTGGCGTGCTGTGCCTCACGGTGGCGTCGATAGCCGTTGGGCGTAGCTCTCCCTGCCTCAATTGCCCTGGGGGCTTCAATGGCCGTGGGGCCATGGCCAGTCGGACGCCTACGGCTACCGCGACAGCCACGCCCACCGTAACGCTGACGTTCACGCCCACGCACACGCCCACGCAAACACCAACGCCCACCCCGACCAACACGCCGACGATCACCAACACGCCGACCCCAACCAACACCCCAACCCTGACGCCCACCAACACGCCGGCAGCGACCGCGACCCCGACCACCGACCTTTCGTTCTTCGTCCAAGGCACCTACACCGGCAACAACACCGACAACACGGACATCTCGATTGGGAAGCCCTGGACGCCCGAAGCCGTCTTCGTGGTGGCGAGTACCTCGAAAAAGATGCTCTGGAGTTCATCCTCCATGTCGGCAGATTCCTCCTGCTACCTCGATACCGCGACGGCCTGCGGCGCCAATCTTATCCAGTCCTTCGGCGCTGGCACGTTCCAGGTGGGCAGCAGTGCCGATGTCAACACGTTGTCCCAGGTCTACTACTTCATGGCCTGGCGTAGTGGTGGGAACGGCGCTGGGCAATTCACCTCGGGCTCGTATCCCGGCAACAGCAGCACGCCACGTTCCTTTACCGGCTTCGGCTACCAGCCAGAAGTCTTCATGCTCTACCAGACTTCATCGAAGCAATTTTGGTTCACCAATGCTGCGCTTGACGCCGCCGACGCCGACCGCGCCTGTGTCATGCGCGATTGCAGCTCGGGGTGCTGCAACACCTCAATCGTGGGCCTCGACGCCGATGGGTTCACCGTCACCAACTCAGGGCTGAACACCACAGGCACCACCTACTTCTACCTCGCCTGGAACAACAACAGTGCCTACACCGATTCGGGCACATACACCGGGGACGCGAACGCCTCCCAGACCGTGAGCACGGCGTGCACTACCGCCGATGCAGTGTTCTCGCGTGGCGATACCTCAACACAGCTTTCCGAGTGTTCCGCCTTCCGCATGAAGGCCGTTGACAGTACGCAGTCAAACTGGGGCGCCTACGACCTCGGAGCCTTCACGGAGTTCTTCTCCGACTTCTCAGGGGCCTCCTTCGTCGCCAACGGCACCACGTCAGCCTCGCGGCGATGCGACTCCAATACGATCCTCTACTACTGGGCCGCCTGGTGTAACCAATGACGAAGAGACCTTGGCTATTAGCTGCGCTAATGACAGTGGTTGCAAGCTCTGCCTATGGGCAATGCTGTGGCTCCTGGCCTCCCGTGCATGGCGCTCCCCTGCCTACGTTCACGGCCAGCGTCACCCCCACGTCAACCGTCACCGGCTCCCTGCCTCCCACGTTCACTCCTACCCAGACGCGGACGCCCACCCCAACGAACACCACCTCTGCGGTGTGCGCCTTCCATGAAATCTGCGACAACTCTGCGCTGGCTGCAGTCAACGACAACAGCAACGGGGGCACCTACGTGTGGGCCAACGCCTTCGCTGCGGAGACCATTGACACAGCGCAAGCTGGTGGAAATACGGTCGCCCAAAGCCAAGTCTCGCAGTATCTCTACGTCACCGACTTTGCGGGTTCGACAGCCAACCCGTCGATTGCATCGTGTGTCACTGGCGACCAGGGAGTCAACCTGATTCCCGATGACGCCACGATTCTCGGCCTGCGGATACAAATTCGCGGCTGTGAGCAGGGCAGTCTCAACCCGCCTGACATCGAAGACGTGGAGATGCGCCTCGTGGTGGGTGGCACCCTCAGCTCCGACAACAAGGCCCTCGCGGGTGGCTGGGACAGCACGTGGAACTGTGTCCATGGGGACCCTTCTCGCTATTACGGCAGCATCAGCGACCTCTGGGGGTTTGGTTCCCTCACAGGGGCGCAGCTCAAAACAAGTACCTTCGGCGTGGCCCTCTCTGTCACCGCCACGGGAGGTCCCGTGGGCGTCAACGTGGATGGCTTTGCTTTCAGACAAATTTGCTACAAGCTTGTGGGCGAATGAGACGTTGCGCACGATGCGATGGGCCGTTCAAGGACAGAGATCCCACGGCAACCCTCTGCATCCTCTGCGCGCTGCGCCCCGCCCATGCAGTAGCTCAGGAGATGGAAAAGATGTACAAGGCCTTAGCAGTGAAGGAGAAGCGACATGGCTGATGACGGTACAGCACGAAAGGTTGACGCGGCCCCTGCGCGCCACGTAAGGCGCAGCAACGAGGGTGGGCGTGTGGTGAGCATGGAGGTTGGCGCTGGTCGTTCAGCGATGAGCAGCCTTGATGACACCATGCGCGTGGAAGCTGGAGACGAAGGCTACCCTGGCGCGAGTAACGATGAGAGTGCGCAGATGCACCTCGACTGTATGGCAGAAGCAATTGCCAAGCTGAGCCCGAGCTTCCAAGAGAACAAGCGCAGCGTGGCAGCGAAGCTCAAGGCGGCAGTAGAAAAGCTGTAGGAGCGTGCTGTGGCCTACACCTTCGTCTCCATGCGTATCGAGCTGCTGCGTCGCCTGGGTGGGCGCACCGATTCTACGTCTGCCGTGCGCGCTGGGGAATTCCTCAACTCCGCACAATTGAAGCTGGCGGAGGCCAACTTCCAGATCCCGTTCTTCGAGGGCGTGGCCACCGTGACGTTCACGGAGGGGCAGGACGAAATCAACATCTTGCAGGCCACGCCAACGACGCCCCTCACGGACAGCATCATCGAAGGCGATACCACTATCGTAGACAGTCGCAGCTACGTGAACAACTTTAGCGACCTCATCGGCATTCGCCTCGTGCAACGCCTCCCTTTGGAGACCAACAGCAACGACATCGGCTGGCGCATGCACCGCATGAGCTGGGCCGAATGGCGTGAAGGGGAGCAGGTTGCGAGCACGGGTCCTCCCACCCGATGGGCACGTAACGGGTGGCGTCTGGCCGTAGACCCTACCCCGGATGACGAGTACCAACTCAAAATCGACTTCCGCCGCCGCCCTCCCAGAGACATTATTGAGGTGGATGGTGAGTGGCAGGAGATCATGCTCCAGATTGCCGAGTCCATTGGCTGGCGCAGCTTTGGCCAACCTGACCTCGGGTTAGCCGCCTTGAACATGCTCCCGGCCAACGTGGGCCGCATCCTTTCCACCCCACTTGACGGGAGTGAGTGGGAGGCCCTGTGGGACGATGAGCTGAGCATGCAGCCACGCATGGGATGAGCCATGCCTGAGCTGCGGCTTCCTTACCTGACGCGCACCGAGGATGCTGTTCGCTGGGCACAGGATCTCATCTTGCAACTGCGCCGGCAGTTCAGCCCTGTCCTCCGTCGCCTAGCCCCTTTGAGTCCCTTTGGCCTGCAAGCCCTCGACGGCGCCGGCACCGTCTTCTCCCTCCCCTGGCTCAAGGTGGACAGCACGATTCTCAACGTAGCCACCACGCTCACAGCCACAGCCCTCGTGCGCCCCGGTCTCTGCTTCGGCGTCTTTGCGCAGAACCAGATTGCCGTGGCCGGCACGTTGACCTCCTACCAAATCGGCACAACCACGCCGGCTGACCTCGACGCCTGGGGCGCCACGCACGTGAAAACCGTGCAGACCGAAGAAGGAGCCTCTACGTGGATGCGCGTGGAGGACTTCGTGGCCGGCGTGAACGACCTCCCTCGCCTCTACCAAGCTGCCACCAACATTGTGTTGACACCCAACGGTGGCACCTTCACCAGTGGCCAGGTACGCCTCATCGCCTTTTCACTGGACTTCAAGCCTACAGCCTAGCTAGAATGCGCAGCGAAGAAACCATGAAGTAAGTATGCTCCTCAGGAGAATTTTGCTAGAAGTGCTGCGAGGTCGGCGCCGCATGGAGCGGCTCCTGCAACAGATACTCGTAAACCAGGAGGATATTATGGCGGCCATTGACAATCTCGAAGCAAACAGCGGAGCCTTGACCGGGAAAGTGGATCAAGTGCTGGTCAAGATCGACGAGCTGAAAGCTGGCAGCGGCAATCCGAACGAAGCCCGCGAGCAGGCCGTTGCGGACAACGTGCAGGCGCAGATCGACCGGCTGAGCGTAGCCATTCTCTAACCTGTTCCTGTCCTGAGGCCCTTGTGCCCACCGAAGCCATTCCTGTCCCTTTGGGAGAGGATCGCCGTGAGCCGACGCAGCTCGACCAAATCTCTGGTCAGTTGCTCCGCAACGTCCATAGTTGGAATGGACGAATCCAAAAGTTTGGCGGGCTGAGCCGGTTGGGAGGCACGTCACAGACCCTCACGCAGCCACCGCGCAACTTCTTCGAGGCCATCTTCCCTGAGGGCACGCGCCAGTTACTTGCCTTGAGCGTGAGCATCAATGGCACGTTCCAGTATTGGAACGGCACGGTGTGGAGCGCCAACTTGAGTGGTGCCGGTGGTCGCATCACTACGCCAGGGCCATCCAACGTCCGTTATTCTATTGTCAACACCCTTGGCCAAGTCTACATTGCGGCTGGCGGAAACAACAACCTTATTGTCTACGATACAACCATCGCGCCGCCAGGGGACTTGGTGTTTCTGACGGGGCATGGCGTTTCTGGCGTGACCAACCTGAGCTGCCGCGTCATCCTGGGCTTTGGAGATCGGCTCGTGCTGGTGAGGACCGTTGAGGATGGGGTGGACAAGCCCAACCGTATCCGGTGGAATGCCCTCAGTGCTGGCCCTGTTGGTGGCTTCAACACGGCCCTCTCTGGCTCTGGCAGCCGCGAAATCACTGAGTCCACCAGCGAACCCTTGACGGGTGGCTTCGTCCTGGGCGAACGCGCCTTCCTCACCAAGGCCCATGAGATTCTTGAACTCATTCCCAACGAGGACCCTGCCGTAGTCTTTGCCATCGAAAGCCGCGTCTCTGGCACGGGCCTCATCGCCCCCTTCAGCGTGGCCG
>ENA-OVNA01000012-OVNA01000012.1-marine-sediment-metagenome-genome-assembly--contig:-NODE-12-length-11400-cov-2.693014_pt1 | contig 11400 bp, 12 predicted proteins | sample MGYA00250101_ERZ650185 | MGnify/ENA primary metagenome ERZ650185 (study PRJEB26730, sample SAMN04396783) | marine sediment metagenome | isolation source: Baltic marine sediment | place: Denmark...
GTCCCGAACGGACCAGCGAGCATTGATCGCAACGGAGCCGGAGCCGTGGGTCGAGTGACATTGGCGGTTCTGTCCGCTCACCTTTTCGCAAAAGGTGTTCAGCGAAACGATTGCTCCATGAAGAACGTCCGTGCCGTTGGTGTCCGGCTCCCCAGGGCAGTAGTAGGAGTGGAAGTTCTCGATCGCGTAAGCGGGCCCTTCCGCTCCGTCGGTATCCGTGGTGAGGAAGGTTCCGGAGTTCAGGCCCGGCTCCATCGCCGCGGTCGTCGCTCGGCAGTCGATGTGAAATGGCTCCGTGGGATCTCGGGAGATCGACAGGAACACATGCGAAGGCTGATCGAGCGTATTTCCGCAGGCTTCCAACGGAGGCCCAATCGCACCATCCCAGGTGGCTCCGTAGTCCCCCGCATCGTCCCACCAGTCGGTGTCGAAGACGAAGATGATCCCGCACGTCACCTCGACCAGATCGTCTACGGCCTCAAGAGTGCGGAGCGGAGCTTCCATCGAGCCGATGTTCGTGTCCACTCCGGCTGGAAGCCTCCCGTTTCCGTCGGCAGAAACATAGACGGTGGAATACGGAGGAAGCTCTGCAAAGTGCTTGAGACCGTAGAGGTAGCTGACCGTCGCCTCGCTCCCTGTGGTCCCGGACACACCCGGCACCATGCTGTCTCCGAACGGATCCCGCTTGAAGCCGATGCCTGCCCCGTGCGCGGAAATCGCCGCCAGCGCGCTCAGAGCGAACGCCAGCAGAGCCCAGCGTCTCATGTTCACGGACCCCCGCTAGGCTGTGCACAACGCACCACAAGCTGGTTCTCGGTCGAAGCCAGCTCCACGTCGGCCCAGATACGAACAGCGCCGAGACCCTGGATCTCGGTCGCGATCGCGGACAACGTGGTGCCTCCATTCAGGGGTTGGCAGCCTGCCTGACGCTCTGCCTCGGTATCGAGAGCCGTATTCGCGACCACGGGACAGGTGAAGATCGCAGCCGTTCCATCTGCGTCTCCCGTGCCGTCCCCCGTGATGTTGTCGTACCAGAAGATGTCGATGTTCTCGCAGGTGCTGGCATCGAGCAGCGCAGGGTCGTCGTCACCCGATGCCGGATTGTGGCAAACGAAGGAGCCACCGCCACCGATCGAGCTGGCCGTGGCGCCAGCCTGGCAGGAACGAAGCCAGGTGGCATCGGCCGTGGGAGCCACCAAGGCCCCGATCAGCCCAAGGATCCAGGCCGAGCGCATGGGGCCTCCCTAGATCAGGATGTCCGCGTCGTCGCGGTACTTCTGCGCCAGCAGGACGTAGGCCACGTCCATGTTCTTGATGACGGCCTCGCCGTTCTGCACCGCCAGGGTGAGGCAGATGTTCTCGTTCGGAATCTGGCCGGTCAGGTCGATCGGGTTTCCCGGGATGGGCTCATCGTTCACCCAACAAAACGCCCGTCCCGTCGCCCCCGCCGCCTGCGGCTCGATCAAGAACGCCAGCTTGATCCACTGGTTGGCCCCCAGCACGCGGTTGGCCCGGTCGGTCGCCTGGTTCTCCACCGGGTTCAGCGCCACCCAGCCGGTCGCCTGCACCAGCCCATCCACCAGGGCCCCTGCGGCGCCGCCCGCGTCCGCACACACGAAGTTGATCCGCCCGGTGGCGTCGTCCGTCAGATCGCGCTTGCGGAAGCCCACGAAGTCGGTCGCACCCGCCTGCGCGGTGGCGTCGGTGACGCACAGGCCCACGAAGAACTCCACCTCCTCCACCGCCGCGTCCACGTTGCCCGCGTCCCGCAGCCGAATCATGGTCTCGAAGTAGCAGGCGCGATCCGTGGTGAGGTCGATCCACTCCCCGCTGGCGTCCGCGGCCGTCCACTGAAGCTCGACGGAGTCGTTGTCGGCGGCAGCGTTGGTGAGGGTGACATGGGGAGGGAACAGGTCGTCGGAGAGCGCCACGGTGCCGACGCCCACCAGGGTGATGGTCCAGCTCACCGTGGTCACAGGAAGATCAGCCACCACCTGGAAGCCGAGCCGCTGGATGTGCCAGTCGGAGAGCATCTGCACGCCGACCGGCATCCCCGCGAAGCGACCCATGCTGTTGCGGTCGCTGTCCGAAGTGCGGTTGTACTCGACGGGAGCCTTGAAGCGGGTCATGCAGGTCTCCTTGCCATAGCCATCGCCCCAAGGGGCTAGGCGTCACCCGCCTTCGCTGCGGGCTGTTGGGGAGCTAGGCGAAGTTCGAGCCGATGTGGCCCCTCCACTCGCCGACGGCCGGGTGCGCCCGGTAGGCGCCCCAGTGGAGCTGGTCCATCGTGATCGAGTCGCGCCCACGCTCGAAGAAGAGCGGCGCGCGATCGTACCAGAGGAGCGCTTCCTTGCGGCCGGAGCTGTGCACGCTCCAGGCGGTCTGGCTGGTGATGTAGGGCACGCCCTGGTCTTCGACCGGCGTGATGCCGCTGCGGGTCGAGACCACCGTGCTGCGGTCGTTGTCGCCGGTGCCCGGCCGGAACTCCGTGTTGAGCAGCGTGTAGGCGGTGTGCTGAAGATTGGGGTGGTACAGGAGCTTGCGCAGCATGACGTTGATCTGGCGCCCTTCCTCCGAGAGCGTCACCCGGGCCGCGTTCATCGCCGCTTCCAGGCCCGCCACGCCGAGAGCCAGGGCAGGAGCCAACGAGTTGCTCTGCACCCCCACACCCGGCCGCAGGCTCGTGTGGGCCGCGTTGTAGAGCGAGAGCCCGTCGAGCCCCACGAAGGTGGCGCCCGCGAAGCCGTCGTTCTCGACCGCCCAGGCCACCCGCTCCATGTGGTCGCGCGCGGCGTCCCCCAGGTCGGCCGGCATCTGGTCCAGAATGTTCCACTGGTCGTCCTCGATCGCCTCCCAGGTGGCCCGGTAGCCGAGCCCGAAGACGGCATGCGTGGAACGGCGGCGCTGCCCCTCGATCGGGTCGTCGAAGGCCAGCGGCGCTCCCTCGGCCTTCTCCGCGAAGGAGCCGAAGCCGGCCGCCCGGATCCTGTCCTCGAAGCGCTTCGTGCTGGTGCGCCGGCTGAACAGGTTCGGGAACATCAGCGGGAGCTGCGTGAAGTTGCGGAAGAAGTACTCCTTCGCGCGAGTCTCCATCGCCTCCGGCAGATTCGCGGTCATGGTCGTCATCGAACCCTCCTACAGGATCGTCTGGAAGACGGCGAAGGTTCCCGTGCCTGCGATGGTCACGGGTCGCATGCGTGCGTCCAGGATGTCCACGACGCGCGCCACCAGATCCGTGCCCGGGACCCCTGCCGTCCGCTCCAGACCCCAGCCGAGGTCCGGCGTGGTGCCCGACACGTAGGTGATCTGGAACGACTCGCCGCGATCCGCCCCCGTGAAGGCGGCTCCCGCGCCGCCCCCGGCGGCCACGACCACGTTGTCCGTGATGAATAGCTGGTCCGGGAGGCCGAACGGGATGTACCAGATTTTGGGGCTTCCGAGCGCGCCGAAGTCGGTCGTGTTGGCGTAGGTCTCGCCGCTGTCGGGATGGATCCAGAGGCGTCCCCAGCCGTCGGCTGCAATGAGTTCGGCGCTCGCTGCGGCGCCGGGTCCGTTGATCGCGAGCCCGATCACGCCCCCGTCGGCGTCGGCCACCAGGATCTCGGTGCCGTCCTTCACGCAGGAGGTGACGGTGCCGGCGTCTACGATCATCACCGGCTCACCCGGCAGGAAGCCCTGGGCGGCCGTCATGGGGGCCACGCGGATCGCGTGCGTTCCGCCCTGGCTGGACGAGAAGGGTCGAATGTCCCAGAGACCCATCAGAGATCCTCCTCACGCAGGATGCCCCGAGGGTTGAGACCCTCGATCGGGCGATCGTTGTCGTCATAGAAGCCGTGGTCCTTGGTCATGAAGCGCGTCGCCAAGGGATTCCCGCGACGCGAGAGGGACTGCTCATCGGCCGTCGCCGACTCCAGGAAGGAGAGCCCAGCCGGGCCGAGCTGGGCGTGGCGCGCCTCCGCCTGCTCCCGCATGAGGCGCCCATAGTTCGCCTCGGAGGTCACCATATGAACCATGCCGGCGAAGGGCGCGCTCGTCTCGTCGGGAGTCAGCGGCACCGAGGGGTCGGTCTGGTAGAGGCTCGCCACCGCGTAGGCGGGGCGTCCGTCCTCGGGTCGCGCCGGCCACCAGCCCCGTTGGCGGCAGCCCAGCACGTCGCCGCGGTTCGCGAACTCGTGCACCGTGCCGGGCGCCGGGTCCACGATGTTGTAGGCCGCGTGCTGGCCCTTGTGGTTGCCAACGATCTCGTGGCCGGCGAGATCGTGGTCGATCTGGCCGGTGGCCTTGAGCGGCCGAAGCTCGCTGCGGTCGGAGCCGCCGGTCAGTTTTCGCGACAACCGAGCGTCCTGGAGACGCTCCCCCCAAGCCATCGTGCGCCGGTCGGCGCTCTCGGAGTGCGCCGCGCTCTCGGAGTTCCACGGGGAACGTGGCCCCGTGGGATTCAGACTACAGCGTGCCTACTGCTTGTCAATCCCGTACATCTTGCGCTGCTCAGGCGTCAGGTCCGCCGCCTTGGCCCAGTCCGCAATCGAGGTCCGGTGGCGCCCCGGGCCGGACTCGTGGCCGGTCGCCATCTGCTTGGCGAAGCCCTTGCGGTCGGTGTTCTCGCCGGTGACCTTGTCCACCTCGCGCAAAAAAAGCTCTGCCTCGGGAGTCAGCTCCGGCTCGCCCGAGGTCGAACGCAGCCGCGGGGCCCCACCCGTCGGCACCAGATGCGAGAGCCCGCGCGACTGCGCCAGCTGCTCCAGCTGCCGGCGGCGCTGAGACAGGACGGGGAAGTTCTCCCCACCGTAGAGTCGATTCACCAGCGCCTCCATCACGCTCTTGTTGGCGAGCGCCTCGGGGTTGCTCTTGCGCAGCTCCGCCAGGTCCTTGTCGATCTGGGGCCGGAAGAACTCGTCGAAGGTGCCGGCGCCGATCTCGCTGTCTACTTTTTGAGCCTGCTCGGAGATCAGCTGGCTGGCCGCGAGGTCGAGCGTGCGCACCAGAGCGGGCGTCAGCTGCTGGTTCGCCACCTGCTGCGCCGCTGCCGAAGCCACCCGCGTGATGAGACCGCGCGGATCCGTCGCCAGCTCGTTCAGGAACTCGTCGTTGGTCTGCTGCGGCACGACCGGACCCTGCGCCAGCGGCAGCTTCTGGCCGACTTCGCGCACCACGTTCGTCAGGTCCGTCATCGCCTGCTCCAGCCGGTCCATGCGCTGCTGCTCCTGCACAGGCGCGGGGGGAGCCACAGGCTGAACCGGCTCGTTGGGTAGGATTCTATCATCCATCGGAATCTCCCTCCTGAACCCAAGCCCAGTTGATGCGCTTTCCGATTCGCCACACCGCCTGAATAGTCACCCCGAAGTCTCTTCCTATTTCTCGCAGTGTCTGGGAACCTGCACGGATTCTCCTGCGGATCTCTAGCACATCCTCTTCGGTAAGCTTGGCGTTGTACCTGTCCTCACCTCTTTCGATCAGACCGTCTCTCTTCGCATGTCGCGTATTCTCGGCTCTCGTTGCGAGATAGAGATGAGACGGTCGAATACAAATCTTCTCGTTGCAGCGATGACAGACACACATTCCTGTCGGAATGTCACCGAGACTTTCTGCGTAGGCAACCCTGTGAACAGAAAGCATCCTGCCATTCAGCTTGATCTGTCCATAGCCAGATTTCAGAACGTTTCCAGTCCAGTACCAACATGCGGAAAACGGAACCCGCTCCGTCTTCTCTTCCAATCGGCTACTCACTTCCGTCGCTCTCCATCCAGGGAGAGCCATCGTGTTCTACCGGGCCGTCGTCACCGACGGCAAGCCTCGCGCGGGCCTGCTCAGCGTAGCGCTCCATCGTCGATCCGGAGACCCACGCCTGGATCCAACGCACCACGCCACGGTGCTCGGCGCGGGCCTCTGCGTCGTCAGAGAACGCCGCCGCCCGCAAATGGTGCTCCAGCTCCGCGGAAAGCACCGTTGCCAGGGCCGACAGGTCCGCCTGCCGCAGAGACAGCGCCGCCACCTCCAGCAGCCGCTGCTCCAGCACCGGCTGCTCCGCCGGCCGCTGCAAGTCCAGCGGCTTGACCGGCGAACTGCGCGAGGCCCGCGCGGGCGTCGATTCCGAGCTTCGAGAGTTCAAGCAGGTAGTCCTCCGAGTTGTCCACGTTCGAGGCGTCCAGGAAGCGGCCCATGAGGTCTCCTGCTCCCTGGAGCAGCTGCACCCAGGTGGCCTTCAGCTGCGGCGGCGCCTGCGGCGAGCCAATCACCATCATGCCCTGCGCCGCAAGCGCGCCGTAGTTCTGGAACGCCTGAAGCACCATCAGGCTGCGGCGCATCTCGCTGTCGGGATTCTCGGTCCGAGACAGCGCCGCCAGCCGGAAGACGTAGTTCCCCGGGATCGGCTCGTCCGGGAACAGGAAGGGCGCGATCTTGCCGGCGTCAGCCATCCCGAGCACACGGGAGAGCTTGCCCTCCTCGTCCGTCTCGAACTGCTGGTCCAGGATGGCGATGGCCTCGCCCACCCGCGACAGCTCCTCCTGGAGCAGCACGTCGGTGCCGGCGGACATGACGTTCACCTGCTCCAGCAGGGCCAAAGTAGAAGTTGCCGGAGCAGGGTGACCGCCCGAGCGGGTGTCGCGGCCCAGCAACGGATCCGAAGACCCCATCCAGCGCTCGGCCATGGTCTGCATCGCAACCAGCAGGCTCATGGCCGACTGCGTGTAGTTCGGCATCGCGAAGGCTTCGGTCGCGTCGCCCGGGTCCACCACCAGCCACTTCGACATGTCGATCGGCTGACGGTTGAGCTTCGCGTTGGTGGTCTTTCCCCACAGCGAGTTGCGCCGCGTGCCCGCGTCGATCTCCTGGTTCACGGCCGTGGTCTGGATCGACTGGATCATCTCCAGGCGCTTCGCCGCACTCCGCCCGCCCCGGAAGCGGAAGTCCACGAAGGGCTTGTACGGCATCAGGTAGGGGGCCCCCACCAGCCGCAGGATCCGACCCGAGGCCATGTGCAGGTGCGCGAGCAGCGGGATCTGCGAGCCGCCCCAGGTCTCCTCGGCCTCTGCCTCGAAGTGCCGTCCCAGCACGCTCCAGTCGCAGTAGATGGCGCGCACGTCGTGGTGGCGAAGGTCCATCGTGTTGCGGTCGCGGTGGTCCAGCTCGTCCTTCACCTGCTCGATCCTGGTTGCGGAGGAATCCTCCACGCCCTCGAAGGCGCGCACGTCCTGCACCGCCTGCGGATCCCAGGCCGGGTCGAGCTTCGCCTGGTCGCGCAGCGTGGACCAGCTCCACTCGTGCCGGCGCACCACCACCGGGGAGTCCCCGATGCGGCAGCGCGTGTCCCACAGGATCTGCTCGATCGGCACGTGCTCGACCATCGGTCCCTTGGCGACGGTCGCGAGCGCACGCTTGAGTATCGGCGCCCGCCCGATCGGCGTCCTCCCCACGAACATCGGCCGCACGTCGTGGCGGTAGTTGATCGCGCACACGCTGCGGCCGGCGACGTAGGTTTCCAGCAGCTGGTCCACCAGCACGTGCTTGAGGGAGAAGTCGTTGCCCGCCGCCTGCCAGTTCACGTAGCGCGCCATGTTGCGGGCGATCTCGACGTTCGCCTCGTTCTCGCTGCGGGCTCTCCAGTAGGTCGGGTCGGCCGCGGTGATCTGCGCCAACGAACGGCTGGCGAGCGCATCGCAGACGGTGCCGATGGTGGGCACCACCACGTTGCTGGCCCCCACGAACGGGAAGGTCTTCTGCTGGGTCCTCGGGACCGCCTCGTACCACTTCCACCAGACCGCCACCTGCCGGTAGAGCGGCTCGCGCTCGCGCTCCATGTCGCGCACGATCTCGCGCAAGTCGAGGCCCAGTCTTTGGACATCGGCGCGGTCCAGGGACTTGAGAAGCGGATCGCCAGGAAAGATGAGGGGCATCAGAGGAACAGCGCCGCGATGGCCTTGTAGAGGGACGTATTCTGGACGGCTTGCTTGGCCGCGCCTCCGGCCCGTTGCAAGAAGCTCGGAGGGGGCTGCGTCCCCCGCGGAGACAGCGGACGCGCTCCCGGAGAGCCGGCCGTGGGATGGGCTTTCTCCGCCGCCGTGAGCGGCTCGAAGCTCGTCGGCACGGTCTGAGCCGTGGGCGGCACCACCGGCGCGCTCGCCGTAGGAATGTTCGCAACGGCTGCCCGCGCACCTTCCCCGATGATGGCGCCGACGATCGTGCTGCCCTTGGACTGAGGCAGCGGCACCGGCTGGAAGTTCAGCTGCCCCTGCTGCGGTGCCGATCCCGCCAGGATCTTGTCGAGCTGCGCGCGACGCTTCTGGCGCTGCTGCTCGATCAGCTCGGCGAGCGCCATGGCTAGCGCTTCTTCCTGGGCAGGCGGTCCTCGATCATGGCCTTGCCGTCCACCATCTGCATCGGACCCGCAGGCGCAGCCGGCTTGCGTGCCAGCCCCTTGCGGTGGGTGACGGTCGGCTGGTGGCGCACCTTCGCGCCGCCTCCGGTCCAGCGCTTCGGCATCAGTTCCCCCGGTTGGCGGCGTGCATCGCCTTGAAGCGCTCCGACGCTGCCTTGCGCCTGGCTACTTCTTTCTCCGAGAGCGCCGGGCTTCGGAGAGCGCGATCGCCACCGCTTGCTTGCGTGACCGCACGGGTGGGCCGCTTGCGCTTCCGCTGTGGAGCGTGCCGCGCTTGAACTCGCCCATCACCTTCTCCACCTTCATCGACTTCCGGGACCGACTCTTTCCGCCGCCGTGCATCGCCTGCCTCCTCGGGACGCAGCCAGATAGGGTACTGAATCGCGTGCCCGGTCAACGTACCGATCTCGCCGTCCGTGAAGAAGAGTCGGTTGCCGCTCTCGGGCGATGCGCCGGGGATCACGTCGCCGGTTCCCACGAGCGCCACCTGCGCCACTCCCTTCGGCCCGTGAATCGTGTAGTAGATCGAACCGCCGTGCAGCTCTTCGAGGTGTGCCGGGCGGTCCTCGCGCTCGCGGGCCGCCTTCAGGTTGTGGATGCAGACCTGCGCGTAGACGGCACCCGGCCAGCCGCCGTGGGCCAGCACCTCGCGCAGACGCGGGATGTGGTCGAAGACGCGCGCGGTGGGCGAGCGGGTCGCGGAGCGCTGTACCGGAGCGCCGAGGGGAACGCCGCTCACGAGAACCTCCGATCCTGGTGATTGCGCAGGCTCTGGACGAGATCCTGCGACATCTGCTCGATGATCGGCCACTGGTCGTCCTCGATCATCTCGTGGGTGACCCTGAAGCCCAGCGCGTAGGTCTGGTGCATAAGGTCTCGCTCCACAAAGGGCGTCACCGGCAGCGCCTTCGCCACCGGCTTCGCGACCTCGGGAAGGCCGGCCACCGCCGCGGCAGGCAGCGCCAGCAACCCCTGGAGGAAGGTCCTTCTCTGCACGTTCACCTCTGCACGCTGGTCGTGACGGGCACGATCAGGTCCGTCCGTTCATTGTAGCGCTTCGGGAACCCAGGCAATCCCCGGATCTCCTCGCGCAGAAACTCCATGCGCTGCGCCGTCTCCAGCGTCTGCGGCCAGCTCTCCAGCTCCACCAGCTCCTGGAGTAGGGTGCGAAAGAGCATGCGCGTCCTCAGGCTGACCCGCCACTCGATGCGGCGCTCGCCTTCGCGGCGGGCTCGGTTTCGGCGCAGCTCGGCGGGGTCGAGGACGGCGTAGCGCATCAGCCTATCCCCGGCCGACGCGCACAGCCCTTGGTTCCCCAGCGCGGAGAGCAGCGCGTGCAGCGCCGAAAGCAGCGAAAGCCTCTACCCTGGTAGTTGGCGAAGTGCTCGTGGAGAGACGTTCCCTTGCAACGGCACTCCGCGTAGAACGCCTCGTAGGTGACCCGGAAGCCCGCTCGAATCTTCTTCGGAGCCGCCGCGACCCCAGGAGCCTGCATCTCAATACCCCGTATAGGCATCGCGCCCCGAGCTGCCGTGGCGCGGTCGCAACGCGCGCTCGTCCGGCGTCTCGGGCCGCACCATGATCTGCCGAAAGTACGCCTGCGCGTCCAGACAGTCCCGCGTCTCGGCGTTCGGGTACTCCAGCAGCTCCTGCACCACCGCTCTCGTGTCGGGCAGGCTGTAGTACCAGAGGCCCTCGCGGTGCGGGCCCATCAAGGCGCGGATCCGGGTGTCCTTGTCCTCGCCCTTCGTGAGCAGAGGCACCCACTGGAACTCGACACCCGGGTGCTTGAAGTGCAGGATCTGCTGCCAGAGCGGTGCGTAGACGCTGGAGAAGTTGACCTCTTCGACGCCGACCTTCGAGAAGTGCCAGATGTGGTAGAGGCGCACGACACTTTCGAGGATCGTGACCGGATCCTCGCGCAGAGCCACGCTCTGGAGAGCGTGATGGCGGCCCCAAGGATCCAGAGCCAGGACCACCAGCGCCGTCCTTGCGCGGGGCTCATTCGTCTTCTCGCCTTTCTTGGTAGGCGCCGGGTCGATCAGCAGCGCCCGGTCGCACCACGAATAGAGCACGCGGTCGGGCGCGAGCTGGTCGCTCACCGCCGAGCAGACCGCGCTTGCGTCGTAGTGCTCCTCGGGGATGCGCAGCTCGTACTCGCCTTCCGCCAGCTCCACCACCTGCACGGGTCGCAGCCACTCGCGCGAGAACGCCGTGTCCCTGCCGGAGCGGGGAATGCACTGGTACTGCGACATGAAGACGAACGGATCCCGCTCGTACATCTCCCGCGCCTGCACCGTCGTGATCGCCTCCGGAAAGATCGACTCGCCTTCGTGGATATCGGCCTCGCCGGTACGCGGGTTCTCCAAGAGGGAGCGCCGATAGAGCTGATACTCAGGTCCCCATTTCGTAAGCAAGTGAGAGTAGCAATCTCTGTACGCCCACGGCGTGCAGTTCACCAGCTCGGCGCCGCCGTTCGGTGGCTGCTCTAGGGCGCGGGCGTGATCCACGAAATGGATTGCGTCTTCGATGAGTAGCGGTGAAGTTGCAGCCACTTCCCCGATGAGGTCATCCATGACGCGATGAGAGTAGTGGCGTCCGGTCGAGGCGCCTCCGATGCCGTAGGGCTCGAAAGTGTCTTCGGAGACAGCAGCTTGTTCCCTGACGAGTCGGACACCGCTATCCCCCCAGTGCCAGCTCTTGGGCAGCGTGAGCCCGCGGTCTCGGTCCTTGAGACTGATCCCGCGCGGCAGCCGATCGGGCCAGAGCCGGTGGTAGAGGACCGAAGACTCCAGGATGGATCGGATGGACCCCACCCAGGACTTCGACTGGTCGTGCGCGGCGTTGAAGATCCCGACCGTGGCCGTCGGATCCTTGGTGGCGATCCAGAGCGGCAGCGCCTTGCTGCCGATGCTCGTCTTGAACGACCCCCGCGGCACCATCATCATGATGCGCCGCCAGCCCGGCTGTCCCCACTGCGAGAGCACCTGGCACATCTCGAAGTGCAGATGCGGTGTCAGCTT
>ENA-OVNA01000013-OVNA01000013.1-marine-sediment-metagenome-genome-assembly--contig:-NODE-13-length-9084-cov-4.104363_pt1 | contig 9084 bp, 13 predicted proteins | sample MGYA00250101_ERZ650185 | MGnify/ENA primary metagenome ERZ650185 (study PRJEB26730, sample SAMN04396783) | marine sediment metagenome | isolation source: Baltic marine sediment | place: Denmark...
TCGCAAGCCATTACCACTCATGATCTGAAATCAGCAAAAGAAAAAGAAGAGGCAACGGCAAAAGAAAAAGCTGAAAAGAAGAAGAAGGAAGAACAGGCAAATATGAGTGAGAGTGAAAAGAAAATATCGGATCTGACCGAATCGGTTAACAAGTTAACTGATTTAGTAAAAGATTTGAGCGGAGCGACTGTTAAGACAAAGCGGGAGACTTTAATCAAAGATGCTCTAAAAAAAGCAGATTTGAGCGAAGGATTCTTAAAATATATTACAGTTGATAAAGATGAAGACATTGAGACAAGTGTCAAAAGTTTGAAGGACGAGGTTCTCGGACTTAAACAAGCCGAAATTGATAAAAAACTTAAAGATGGAGAGATCCCTCCGAAAGGTGAACCAGCGGGGACTATTGGAGAAGAAATGGCGATCAGTTTTGCTAAAGGAAAAAATGAAGGACCTGGCGGGCAACCTTTTCAGGGACTATCGGAAGAAGAAATCAAGAAAGGCGAAGAAATCAAAGTAAAAAAATAAATGAATAGGAGACAAATACAATGAGTTTACAAATTAAAAAAGAAACAGGGGTCATATATGACCCTGTATTCCTAAAGATATTAGAAGATATTCCTGGTGGAGTGACTGTAAAAACTAATAGGTTTCCAGACACTACCAGAGAAATCAAGAAGGGATCATTGTTAAACGCTGACGCTTCTAGTGCGGGGCTGTATAATGTGATAAAAACTGTAAAATTGACTGCTGCGGGGGTTACAAATACTACCATTTTGGCAGTTATACCTACTGACCATTTATTTAAGGTTGGTGAGAAAATATTTTTACAGGGAGGAACTTCTGGAACAATTACCAGAGTATCATCCACTGCTATTGCTGTTGGGGTAGCACATAAAGTAATTGCTAACGGTGCGGTTTTATATGAAGCTGCAGCCGTTGGTTCTTCAGCTGCTTTGTATGATGCAGACTGTATTTTACGGGATACTATACAGGTAAGGGATGAAAAAGGTAACAAGTTAGGTAATATTTTCGCAGGGGCCATTGTTCGTGGAACCGTGGATGAATCGGAATTACCATATTTCGTGACAAGTCAGCACAAGATTGATTTGACTGCCAGAATACGATTTGCTTAAGAAAGATTAAAAAGTAAAAATTAAATAAATTACCGGAGGTAATATAAGATGGAATATTCATTATTAAAAGAAATAGACAAAAAGAGCTTACAAGCTTATCTCATTGCACGAGTATATGAAAAACTATTTTGGCCTACATTCTTTCCTTTAAAGGTAACTCCCTTTCTAACTTACGAAACGCTGGTCGGAAGTAAGGGGAATAGAGTGGCTGCTGATATAGTTGCTTATGATGTAAGTGCACCTCTCAAGACCAGAAGGACTGTAAGCAAATTATCAGGAGAAATCCCTTCTATCAGAATGAAAAAGAAAATGACAGAAATGGATTTAAATACTTACAACATACTAAAAGCTCAGGCAAGACCAGAACAGACGGCTTTACTTGATCTTGTATTTGGAGATGTAGATGACTGCATAGATGGCGCAAATGCCAGATTAGAATGGATAATATTTCAAGCATTATCTAAAGGACAAATAACTCTTTCTATGATCACAAATGCCGCAGGAGTGATAACCGAAGAGGCCATTGATTTTGGACTTCCTTTGGCTAATAAAAAAGCTGTGGTAGGAGCTGCTAATACTTATTGGGAAATCGCTAATGCTGCCACTTCTAAACCCATAACTGATATAGAAGCTATTATGGAGGCGGCTGGGAATCTTGGAGTATCACCTAGATATATGCTGATGAATCGTTCTAAATGGCTGGCATTTAGAATTTCGGATCAGATCAAGGATTTCGTCATTCCATTCGCTTTATATGGTGGGCTCAAAAAACAGAGGGCACCTACTCTCGAAGTGGCCAATGATGCTTTAAGATCTGAAGGATACCCAGAAATAATGATAATTGACACCAGGATAAGTTATGAGGATGCAGGCCACACAATTACATCGGTTGATCCCTGGTTAGATTCTGCTGGCGCGGATAGATATGTGACTTTCCTTGAAGATTTAAAGTGTGGAGATATGCTCTATGGACCTATCGCTGAAGAGACAAATCCTCCGAAGCAAGTGGTTCAAGCCAAGAAAGGACCTATCCTGATTTCTAAATGGTCTGATGTCGATCCTGTGGCCGAATACACCAAAAGCGAATTAAATGCATTCCCATCCTGGCCCACAATAGATAGAGTGCTTTCTCTTGATACTGAAAATGCGACTTTATGGGGTGCATAATCTAAATGAATAATAAAGCAGCTCTACAATCGCTAACTGAATATAAGAATGATGATTTGCTAGAGAAACTTCTTTTAGATAGAGGCATTGCAACCGGGGGAACCTATGCGGCAGATAATTCTAAAGATATAGATTTGGCTGCCGCATCCCTCTATTTTACTCTTGCTGCACACCCCGAATTAAAAGAAGGAGCTTTTTCAATAAAATATAGTGGGGCTCAATTAATCGCAATGGCAAAGAGAATCTTGAAAAAATATGATTTGGACGAATCGACAGTTACCGGGGAGGCAATCTGGTGATAGAGAGATATCCTCATACAGCTACCTTAAGTTATTTTACCCCTGGAACATATAATACGCTTGGGATATATACAGAGGGGACATTGATAACGATAGGGATTGTATGTAATGCTCAACCGAATTCAACTAAATATATTATAGGGGAATCCGGGGATATGATCGGATATAACTGGGCTGTCTTTTCTCCGATTTTTGCTGGAGCGGGAAGCGTCCCTAAGGCTGCAAAACTGACCTTTTTCAGCAAGGAGCATATAATTTTACAATTATTTGAATATCAAAAACATATAGAAATGAAGTGTTAATATGCCTTTGATTCCTGGATTCTCACAAGGGGATGTAGATGGACGAATAAATAGATTTGCGGTCAGCATAGAGCAAAGGATCATCTGGACCCTAGCCATGGTAGGCGAAAATTTCGTCAATGACGCCAGGAACATAAGGACATATAAAGACCAGACCGGAAACCTGAGGAGCTCAATCGGATATATAATTGCCCGGGACGGAAATATCATTCAGGAAAACATAGAGGGAAAGGCAGAAGGCAGAGCCCAGGCAAAAGAAACAGCAAATGAAGTATTAAGGGAAAATAAAAAGGGTTTTGTCTTAATTGTAGTTGCAGGGATGGAGTATGCTGCAGCCGTAGAATCAAAAGGTTACGATGTAATTACCGGAAGCGTACCGGCAGCAAAAGCCCTCTTGAAGTCAAAAATAAAGGAATATAGTTTATGAAAACAACTTTTGACATAGACGATATATTATATCCTGTTATTAATGTAACTTCGGTTAAGGCCACAATTGATGGCAGGGTTTACAGGAATAAAAAACCCCTAAATTCCGAGTTGCAGGATATTGTGATAATTCCTTTGTCTAATTATGTCGGAGATGAAATTATAAACGATGCCACCTTGATGGTTAATTGCTATTGTAAAAATTTTAACAATGGGACTCCTGATATAACAAAATTGAGAGCGACTATCAATGCGGTAGCGGCGGTAATAGAAACATATAATAGCATTTCAAATTACTATGTTTTTGATATTGTGAATCAGATACTACTAAATGATATTGATCAAGTTTCAATGTCATACGTTAACTTAAGAATAAATTGTTTCATAGAAAAATAAATTACTGATGGAGGTAATATAAAATGAGTAATATAAGATTGATAGGATTAGAATCAATAAAAATAGGACCGACTGTTGCTTCTCTGGTTACTATACAACATATAGTTCCCGACAGTGCGCATATCGTACTTAATGCGCCCTCAATAGCTGATCTGTTCTGTGAAGAAACCGAATATCCTGATGTGCAGATAATCACCGCGGGCAAGAAGACCATAGAATTTGCTACAAGGGATATGGGAGTAAGTATAATGGCGGATGCTTTTGGGGGCACTGCGAGTCTTACAACTATCTGGACAGCTCCTGCTACAGCAATAGTAATAAGCGAAAGGGCTTTTGAGATTATTTCTAAAAAGATAAATGGAAAACAATTAAAATTCGTAATTAAAAGAGCTTCTCTTTATGCCGGCGGAGAATTGAAATTCGCCAAGACCGAATCCGGGCAGATCACCTTCACCGCTGATGTGCTGTTGCCTGTCACCGGTTCTCCAATTGTAATGACAGTTCAATAAGAATTATTTATTACCCGCCCTGATAATATTTATACCCAGGGCGGGTATAATTTAAGAAGGAGAAGATATGCCGGAGAAGAATAAAAAAAAAGAAATTAAGGATAAGCTCGGGGCCCCGAGTGATAATAAAAATAATCAGATCCGCCAGGACGCCATAGATTCAATTCTCGAAAAGGGAGTTGATTTTACCATTACAACCCAGAATAAAAATATGCTCAATAAACTTCATTTAATTCCCTCTGAAAGAAAATTCATTATCTATCCTATTAAAATGGGAACATTGTTAAAAATCAGCGAAATCCTATTAGATTTAGACACCGAAGAATTATTAGGAGTTATGAAGGACAATAAGAAAGAAGTTAATCTTCTGGATCTGGGGGCAAAGAATATAATCGAGAATAAAGACAAATTAATCAAAATGATTGCCTATGGAATTGTTAATAAAGAAAAAGAACCGTCAAAAAAATTAATTAAATTTTTGAATGAAAACCTGACCGCGAAGGAGGGGTTGAAACTAATGACGGTAATAGTTCAACAAATGGATGTAAACCCTTTTTTGGCGTCTTTGGTCTCGATAAAGGGGATGAATCTTCTACAGACCAGGAAGGCAACAACCCCTGGCGAATAATCGGTGGGCTCATGCATTATTTTACCCGGATGTCCATGAGGGATATCTTATGGAATTATAGTTATGCTAACTTAGTGATGTTAATGAGTTCGATTCCAAGTTATAAGCCCGGAGATGAGAAAAAGAAAAAGGCAAAAGATTTAGAGATAAGAGATATAAATGAATTGAAAGATTTATTATGACAATTAATTTAATTAAACAGCCCGATAATTCAAATTTATGTGGCCAGGCATGCGTGGCAATGATTGCCGGAATATCGCTTGATGAATCAATAAAATTATTTAATTCAAAGGGCAAAACGGGCACAAAAAAAGTATATTATGCCTTACAAAAAAGGGGAATATCCTGTAGTAATAAAGCTGTCAGAATAAAAAACAATAATAAACCAAAACTCTGTATGGTCACTATTCATTACTCCGGATATGAGAATAGACACTGGTGTATCTGGAACAATAATAAATATTATGATCCGGCACGTGGAATAAGAACGAAATTAGATAAATTTGAAAGGGAAACGTCATTTATCAAAATCAATCTGTAAAGGGAGGGATTTATGGATAAAAAAGCAAAAAGGGTGATAGAAAAATTCCTGATCAATTGGAAAAAGAAAAACTGGGCAAAAATGGTGAAATACACTCAATTGACCTGGAGGGGGGCTTTTCATAAAAATAATGCCCGGCGTTTGGAAAGCTGGTTCGGATTAAAGAACCTGGATAAATGGAAAGTAATCAAAATCGAATTTGTGGGGGATGCCTGCAGAGATATTTTTGTTAATATTGATTATGGAAAGGGAATAAAAGAAATAAGGGCAAGGGTCATTTGTGAGGCCGGACCCTATAAACCGGATATAAAAGGGAACTGGGGCGTCTCACCTATTAGTGTATTGAAGGAAGAAAATCTTAAATGAATAAACAATACCAAAACAAACAATGGCTATGTAAAAAATATTATGATGAAAACCTTTCTACATCTGAAATCGGGGAGGTGTGTGGAGTAACTGACGAACCAATACGTAGGTGGTTAATAAGATTTAATAAACCCCGTCGTTCTTTAAGTGAATCTATTCATTTATCTAGAGCAAATCATTGTAATTTATCACAAAAGGCGATTGAATGGTTTAATGGAGAATTGCTTGGCGATGGTAATTTATCATCACGTTCTCCTTATTCAGCAAGGTTTGCTTATACTTCAAAATATATAGAATATGCCGAATACGTGAGAGATACTCTAGAGTCTTTCGGAATAGAACAGTCAGGTATCATAAGAAGGAAATACCATAAAGATTTAGATTGTTATACTTATCATTACCGCTCTCTTTCTTATGTAGAATTATTACCTATTCGTAAAAAATGGTATCCAAATGGAAAGAAAATTATTCCACGAGATTTGGAATTAACTCCATTAACTCTTAGACAGGAATATATAGGAGATGGTCTCCTATATCACGCACATAATGGAAGACCGAATATTTCATTATATACTTGTGGATTTAATATTTCTGATGTTGAATGGTTAATTAAACAATTAATTGAATTGGAATTTAAAGCTACAAGGAGACCGAGCGATAATTCAATATGTATCTCTGCTTATTCTGCTAAAGATTTTCTTAATTACATTGGAGAATGTCCGGTAAAATGTTATCAATATAAGTGGAATTATCCTATAAGCTGTTTAAAGGAGAGATAATGGAAAAACCAAAGTTATCAATCGCAATGATCGTCAAGAATGAGGAAGCCAATCTACAAAGATGCCTGGATTCCTTTTTACCTATTATTCAAATGAAAGATGATGGAACACTAAAACCGCTTACCGAATTAATTATATTGGATACCGGATCTACAGACAGAACGATAAATATTGCCAAAAAATTTACCGATAAGGTATATAAAAAAGAATTTATCCCCTGGGATTTCAGCAAAGCCCGCAATTATGGGATCGGAAAGGCTACCGGGGATAAGATTATGTATATGGATGCCGATGAGGAATTACGTCATGAGTGCTTATATCTGTTAGAAGATATAATTCTGAACCCGAAATATGAGGAACCAACTGTATTTGTAAATTTATATAATTACTATACCAGGGATTTAAAGCAATATTCGGAAATGCTGCAGCCAAGAATATTCAAGAATGAAAAGGATTTCCATTTTGAACAGGCCGTCCATAATAAACCGATTTGCAAGCCCCCTTATCTTTTTGCCCCTCATATAATCTTTAATCATTACGGATATATTTTTCAGGGGGAAAAGGGCGAAAAATTATTGGATAATAAAATGGCGCGTAGCTTGCCAATGCTCCAAAAAGAGTTTGAAGAACATCCGGATAACCTGCATAATTTAACTCATTTAGTAAAGACATATTATGTCACCAGAGATTTCGAGAATACGATCCGCTATGGTGAGATATGGATCAAGAATATGAGAAAGGAAGATTATAATGAGGGCTGGAATGCCTTTCTTGAAGTCTTCGTTAATTTGGTGGGATCATATTTAGCTAAAGATAATATAAAAAATGCGGAAAGAATAGAAAGGGAGGCCTACCATTATTCGAGTAGGATCTCTCAAATTTATTTGATGTTAGGGAATTACTGGACCAGCAAGGATAATGAAAAGGCAAAAAAATATTTTGAGATTGCACTCGACATTTGTAAAACAGAAGGGAGTTTATACGAACGGTTATTAATTAACAATACGAGAATAGTTTTACCGGAGATCCTGAACTGGCTGGCTATCTATGAATTCGAGAAAAAGAACTACGAAAAAGCAGGGGAATATATGAATATGGGAATTAAATTAAATAATAATAGATTACCCATACGTTGGGACATCTGGGCAGCAACAGAAGACACAAAGAAAAATTTATTAAAGGTGGAATAAAATGGCACTAGAAACCGGAGGTTCGCTTTTTTGGCGGACAAAAATCGATAATACGGGATTACAAACAGGTGCAGTCCAGGCAAAGGGAATATTGAGAGGCCTTGGAAGATCGATCACCGGTATGGATATTTTTGCCGGCCTGGCCATCGGGGCCGCTTTAGTTTTTGCGAAAATAACCAAACAGGCCTACAATTTTTCTAAAGAATTTGAATCTGCAATGAAGGAAGTACAGACTATCTCAAAAGCAGTCCAAGCAAATTTTAAGGGTATTTCTCAGGAAGTTATGGATATGTCAAAAACCGTCCCTGACAATGCTCAAAAATTAGCAAAAGGATTATATCAAATAGTCTCTGCTGGCTATGATGGGGCTAAGGCTATGGAGATACTCCGACAATCCGCTGAGCTTGCTGTCGCAGGCGTAAGTGATACCTTTACCGCTGCCGATGCCTTGACGAGTGTTATGAATGCTTATGGAGAAGCGGCAGGAAGTGCTACAAATATATCAGATAAACTATTTACTATTGTTCGGCTTGGCAAAACAACTATGGCAGAACTTGGACCAGAAATAACTATGGTAACAGGCTTGGCCGCTCAGGCAGGTTTAACATTTGATGAATTATCTGCCATTATAGCTGAATCAGTTAAAACCCTCAAAACCCCTATTGCCATGACTGGCATCAGAGGAATACTAAATTCAATCATCAGTGTAAACGAAGAGGCTAAAGAACTAGCCAAAAATTTAAATATTGATTTTAGTATTGGCGCACTGCAAAGAAAAGGATTCCAACAATTTCTAATTGATATAATGGAAGCTACAAAGGGGGACATTGAACAACTATCTATTCTATTCCCGAATATCAGAGGTTTGACTGGCTTACTTTCTGTGGCAACCGATGAAGGGGGAAAGTACAGTGCCACTTTAAAAGAAATTGAAAATGCCACCGGCGCTACTGGGGAAGCCTTCAAGATCATGATGGACACTACTGAAAATCAATGGGCTATCATGCAGAATAATGTAATGGCAAAGATGAAACCTTTTGGGGATAGTCTACTTGGGATTATGAATAGTATAGCTCGTGGAATTAATCAAGCGATGAGTGGAGCGAATGACGAATTATCAAAACTAGCAAGAAGTTATTCAGAACTAACCGACACCCTTCAAAGAAAACAAAGCAGAATTGATGATTTGATTACTACAATAGAAGGTCTACGAAGTAAAACAGAATTAACTAAAGAAGAAACAACCCAATTGCATGCAGCGGAAAAAGCTCTAGCTGTATATTACCCCATTGTTGGAAAGGTTGTCGAAGGTGTTGCTGGTTCTTATGATGTTCTTACCTTGGCCAAA
>ENA-OVNA01000014-OVNA01000014.1-marine-sediment-metagenome-genome-assembly--contig:-NODE-14-length-8700-cov-1.300360_pt1 | contig 8700 bp, 12 predicted proteins | sample MGYA00250101_ERZ650185 | MGnify/ENA primary metagenome ERZ650185 (study PRJEB26730, sample SAMN04396783) | marine sediment metagenome | isolation source: Baltic marine sediment | place: Denmark...
GTCCGCGTGCGCCGATCTGGAGTCCGGCAACTGCTACCTGCCCGGTTTTCGTCAGGGGGCGGATGAGTTTTCCATGCCCGACGAATCGCGCTGTCCTGCCGACATAGTTGACTTCATCGACTCACTTGCCGGATTTCCCAACATCAAGTACGACGATGACGTGGACAGTTGGAGCCAATGCATGAACTGGCTCAGGTCGAGGTCGATCCAGCCGGCGAGAACCTGGAGTTCTTTCAAGAGCACAAAAGTGCGCTCTCGCTGACGAGATGCCCCTCCTGTGAAGGATTGAGGGGGATCTCCAACCGCAACCGGGAGACACAAGCCTTGTGCAAGGACTGCCGCTCCGGGAAGGTGATCCCTCGCTGGACCTTCTGTAGCTTCTGGGTGGAGAGGTTTACTCAGGAGGAGATAGACGAGATGGCAAACGCGATATGGGGATAGACATTCTCGTCCCGGTGTTGTCTCGACCTCAGAACGTCCCCCTCTTCATGGATGCGGTTGCAAACACGCAGGAGCCCTACCGGGTCGTCTTCATCTGCTCCCCTGACGACAAGGAGCAGATCAAGGCTTGTCAGAACGCAAGTGACACTTTGATCGTGGACTGGAAGCCTGAACGGGGGGATTGCGCCAAGAAGCTCAACTACGGCTTCACCCAGACCGATTCCGAGTGGGTGTTCCAGGGAGCCGACGACATTAGGTTTTCTCCGCTGTGGGATCACCACGCTTTGATGCTGGCGAAGAAACGCGGAAAGCAGGTGATCGGGACCAACGACCTGCACAACCCGGCGGTCAAGAGGCGTCTCCAGTCCACCCACACCCTCTTTGCCCGAAACTACATCACTCAACAGGGCGGGACCCTCGACTCGACCGGAATCGTCTTTTGCGAGCTGTACGACCACCAGTACATAGATACGGAGTTCGTGGAGGTGGCAAGGAGAAGAAAGGTGTGGGGGTTCTCCCGAGACTCCATCGTGGAGCACTTCCATCCCCACTGGGGGCTGGCACCCTTCGATGACACCTATACAAAGGCGTACCGAGACACCACCGCCGACTACGCCTTATATATGTCGCGCATGGGCCTCGCGGCGAGAAACGGCCGTTCCGAGCGCTATCGGGAGCGCCAGGAAGCAAGACGCGCCCTTCTTGAACAGAGAGCACGACGTTGATATACTCCCGCACCATGAGCCTGTGGAGACGAGCATCACTTCACCTTCAGGTGATCCGGGCAAAGAACCAGGAGATAGAGATCTTGCAGCAATGCATCCTCGCGCACCAGCACTCGATGCACGATCTGGCCGTGGCCTGGAGGATCTCCCTGGAGACGCCGGAGATAGACATTCGCGAGGATCTCGACCAGATGATTCGTGAGATGCACGACAACATGGCGCAGACGGAGGAGTTTGTCGTTTAGCGTCCAGATCCTGATCGGGACGTTTGGGGCCGATCACTGGAAGAACCTCGCCGGGAGTCGTCCCTATCCCTCTGCCGTCCAGCAGGCGGACACCCTGATCTTCCACGACCCCGACGGGACCGTTGCCTCGGTCAGAAACGAGCTTGCGAGAACAGCGAAAGCCGACTACCTGTGTTTCCTCGATGGGGACGATGAACTCGCGCCGGGTTACATCGACGCGATGGAGCGGGCGTTAGAGCAGGAACCTGACGGCTCACCACTCCTGCTCACGCCCGCTGTTTCTTACGTCTACCGCAGCCGGGTCGAGAAGCCGATCTTCTGGCCCGAGTGCTCACTGACCACCGGGAACTGGATGGTGATCGGAACGCTCGTCCCCAGGGATCTCTTCTGGGAAGTTGGGGGATTTGAGGAGTGGCCGATCTACGAGGACTGGGCCTTGTGGGCGAGGTGCTGGTCTGCCGGGGCGATCCCGGTGAAGGTGCCGGCGGCGATCTACAAAGCCCACCGAAAGTCTCGTTCCAGGAACCACTCCCTTCCCAGACCCGAGGTTTTGAGGGTGTACGAAGAGATGAAGCAGGCACTCTTTCCGTGAAGTTGCACACCTGCATGATTAGCTACAACCGCGCCGAGATCATGCAGCGCTCGGTGGAGTCGTATCTGGAGAAGGTCAGCGTCCCCTACACCCTGGTCATCGTGGACAACGGCTCCTCCAAGGAGACGACCAACTGGATTCAGAACTCGGGCTGCGAGTTCATCCTTCTTCCCGAAAACAAGTACCCAGGCTTTGCCTGCAACCGGGGTTGGGAGATGGCTCCCCCAGACGCCACCCACTTCCACCGCGCCGACAACGACTTCATCTACAAGGAGGGTTGGTGCGAGCACGTCGCGGAGAGATTCCAGGACCCAATGCTCGGGCAACTCGGACTCCTGACCGACGAGGAGGAAGTGTGGGCTCCCAGTAACGTCGGGGGCAACAACGTCATCAGAAGAGAACTGTGGGAGAAGGGGCTGCGCTACAACGAGATGCCCTGGCCCGAGATGCCGCCTGGGTGGTCTGAGGACTCCTACCTCTCACCTGCTGTTTTGGAGATGGGGTACACCTGGGGCCGGGTCACACAGTCCTGCATCATGGGCATCTCGACCCCAAACCCAAAGGACTCCTACTACCAGAAAACGTACAAGGATCGGAACATCGGCCACATCCTCAAGAACATCAAGTGATCTCCGTCATCGTCCCGACAATCGCGGGGCGGGAGAAGTGGCTTGAGAAGTGCCATGACTCCTACTGCGCCACGACGGAGGACTTCGAGTTCATCGTCATGCGCGACTACCCCACCTGCAACCAGGGCTGGAACGCGGGGATCGAAGAGGCGAAGGGTGACTTCATCCACCTCACCGCCGATGACATAGAGGCAACCCCTGGTTGGTGGCAGGCGGGGATGGAGTGGATTGCCAAGGGCCACCTCCCCGGCCCCAGGATCATCAACTCGGACGGAACCGTTCAGTCCTGCGGGGACACGGTGGACGAAACCCCCACCGGCACCTGGACGGAACTGACCAGGGTTCCCTTCTTCTCCCGAGAGCAGATGGACACGTTTGGGATCTACCCCATCATCCCCACCATGTACTTCGGGGATAGTTGGGTGTCTCACAAGGCAAGACTTCACGGCTGTGAGACGGTGGTCGTGAGAGAGATGTGCTTCGTCCACTCGTTTGCCAACGTCGGTAGGAAGGACGAGCAACTGTGGGACGACCTCAAGGTGTTCAAGAGGGCGAAGCAGAGAGACGGCATCCGCTCCTAGGGGTTATTCTCCCCGCGTGAGGGTCGTCATCACCGGAGGCGCAGGCTTCCTCGGCTACCACCTCTGCTTTGCACTTGAGCAGGCAGGGCATCAGGTCACCGTCATCGACCTCAAGAACTCGCGCTGGCACGACCTTCGCTACCCCGAGATCGTGGACTCCCGCTTTCAGGACAACGAGGACGCCGATCTCTGCATCCACCTCGCCGCCAAGGTCGGGAGACTGTTTGGTGAGGACGACCCGATGGAGACGATCACCGACAACGTGGGGATCACGGCGTTGGTCGCGCAGGCGTGTGGGCGGCATGGGATCAAGATGGCCTACGCCTCCACCTCGGAGATCTACGGGGACAACGGATCTGAAACCTGTGACGAGGAGGACGAGCCGTTCACCCTCCCCCACAACGTGTATGGAATCTCCAAGGGGATGGGGGAGCAGATCTGTGAGCACTACTGCCCCGACGGTCTTGTCGTCTTTCGCTTCTCGATGCCGTTTGGCCCCGGACTCCCGGCAGGCCGAGGACGTGCCGCCATCATCAACATGCTCCACCAGGCTCTGCACGGGAAGAAGATGATGGTGCATCGCGGAGCCGAGAGATCCTGGTGTTATGTAACGGACACCGTGGATGGGGTGATGACGGTTCTGGACTCGGGAAAGGATGGAGCCTGGAACGTCGGGAGAGATGACAACCCCACCACGATGCTGGACGTAGCCCACCTCGCCTGCGACCTCACCGGAGCCTCCAAGGATCTGATCGTGGAAGTGGACGCTCCCAAGATGCAGACGGTGGTGAAAAGACTCTCCACGGAGAAACTGAGAGGGCTGGGTTGGGCACCCCAGGTTGATCTGGAAGAGGGCATGGTGAGAACGCTTCGTTGGGTAGAGACTCTGGACGCGAAGGGAGCGGTGGCAGTCTGATGGCAGCCAAGAAACCAGTAGTGACGCACGTTCATGTGTACAAGGACGCGGCAGGTGAGTACCGCTGGCGAGGGATCGCGGCCAACGGGAAGATCATCTCCGAGTCGGGGGAGGGGTACAACAACAGGATGTACGCAAGGAAGATGGCGCGTGCCCTGAACGCCTCCGCCGTCGTTCAGTTCGTGTGATCGACCTCTTCTCCACTGGGGCTTACGCAAGGGCAGCCGGCGGGAACCTGGAGCGCCCGGACATCCAGAAGCCGGTTGTCAACTGGATGGCGTGGTCACTCAACGCCGACAACGGTGGGGGCGGAGGAACGGCGGTCTGGGATCGCTGCCGAGGTCTGTGGCAAGCCAACGGGATTCAGGACTTCCCCTGGATGCACGTTCGCTCGATGCCAGACCTTCAACGTCTGATCTCGGTGGCGGAGGGAAAGAACTCCCCCGCGATAGGGCTCAACATCGAGGATGTCGTGGGAGACAAGCTCTCCCTCCAGGAAGTCTCGGGCTACGTTCTCGACTTCTGGGTGAACCGCTACCAAAAGCCCGTTCACATGGCGACACTGCCCTGGGTGCAGAACGGGCAGGGGTGGCAATACATGGACTTTGCGGTGGCGGCTCTGGAGATCTTCCCCGACGAGAACCCCGAGTCCACGAAGCCCCTGGCCTGTATTGCTCACGCTTTCCAGGAGGGGCTGAAGAAGGTCACGCTCATGTTCAAGACCAAGCTCCCCCCCTCCACCTACGACCTTTCCATCTGCCACTCGCTTTACACTGCCGACGATATAACGCCCACGGCTCAAGCCTGGAACGAATGGATCTCCCCCCCATGTTTAGGAGCTGACGTGCTAACCCCCACCCAGAAGAAGAACTTTCGTGATCAGTTGCGGCGCTTCTGCCTCGTTGCCCAGAAGTACGACAATCTCTGGCACTACACCCAACAGCGCCCGTACACCGGACTCGGCTCACCAGCCTCTGACACGCACTACAACGATTGCTCCTCCTACGTTGCGATTGCCTTTTACAAGGCGAGCCGTAACTCCGGGACGAGGGTGGACGACCCGCTCGGGTATCACTACTCGGGCTGGGGGAACACCGGATCTTGCTACTCGGAGATGAAGCAATACTCAGCACCGAAGGACAAGTACCGAATCGGGGATGTCGCTCTCTACCTTGGATCGGGAGGTCCGGGCGATCACATGACCGTCTGCATCAAGGCGGGAACCGGAGCGACTTCGGTCTGGTCGAGTTTCGGCAGCGAGGCAGGCCCCGACGAGCGCCAACTCCACTATCGAAGTGATCTCAGCGGGGTCTATCGTCCGGAAGATCTGCGATGAACATCCCCGACTGGTGGGAGACAGTCATCCTTGGACTTGCGGCATGGAGGGTGTTTCACCTTTTGGCCTTCGATGACATCCTCGACAGACCCCGCCGTTACATAACGCGCCTGGGGCCGAAGTGGGAGAACGAGGGAGATCCCGTCCCTTCCGACTACCGGGTCACGCTCGCCAACTTCCTCGTCTGCCCCTACTGCTTCGGCTTCTGGATAGCGCTCGTGTGGTGGGGGGCGTGGATCATCTGGCCCCATGAAACCCTGGTAGCGGGGGTTCCCTTTATGCTCTCAGCAGCGCTGGTTGCAGCGCACACGTTTCTGTCATCGGACTAAGGATCTAGAATCATGCACATGACACGATTCCGCTGCGGGTGCAAGGGCGGCAAAACCAAGCCTGGCAAGTAGGAAGCACTTGGCATTACCCACCCGGCGCACCGTTCGCCCTGCGCTGACAGCCTCGGCCTCCCGGCTCGGGCGCTCTGACGACTCCGCGTATGCGAAGCGTCTAACGCTCCCCTGGCAGTACCGGGCTTTGTCCTACTACGACCAGATCGGGGAACTGCACTTCGCCTCTCACTTCCTGGCGCGGATGATGAGTAGGGTCAGGTACTTCCCGGCCAAGTTGAGTCCCAACGGTGAGTTGGAGCCGATCCTCGACGGCCCACCCGTAGAGAGACTGAACAAGATCCAAGACCCAGGTGGGGGTAGGTCGAGAGTCCAGTATTCCTACGGCCTCCTCTCCTTCATCACCGGGGAGGGGTTCTTGTTTGGGTACAGGCTGGGGACACAGTTGGAGCGGTGGAAGTTTCTGTGGAAGGATGAGGTCAAGATTCGTGAGGACGGGCTCGCGGTCAGGCTGTACCCGGACAAGCGCGAGACGGACGAGATCGGGGTTGCGTATCGCTTCTGGACCCCCCACCCAAGACAGTCAGACCTCCCCGACTCCCCCGTCTCTTCTGTGATGACGGTGTGCGAGGAACTCATCGCCCTCACCGACTCGGTTAGAGGAACCGCCGTCACCCGTCTCACCAACGGCCTGATGGTGATCCCGCAGGAGATCTCACCGCCGGCCGCAGAGGCGATCGGGGACGAGGACGCCGAGAACAACATCTTCCTGGCCGACTACACGGAACACCTCCAGGCCCAGATTGAAGATCCCGGCTCCGCTGCCTCCAAGGTTCCGTTCCTTCTGGAAGGCGCGTATGAGTTTTTGGATGGGGTCAGGTGGATTGCCACCCACGATCCCCAGACGGACTACATGGAGAAGGATCTGAGGACAGAGGCGATCAAGAGACTGGCTTTGGGACTGGACATGCCCCCGGAGGCTTTGCTCGGGATGACGGACGCCAACCACTGGACGGCCAAGCAGGTCATGCACGACATGTGGAGAAGTCACGGCATCCCCAAGGCCGAGCAGTTTGCGGATGATCTCTCGGAGGCGTACCTCAGACCCGGTTTGGAGGCCGACGGCTACCCGGACTGGGACTCGGTTGTTGTTGCCTATGACGACTCCCAGGTGGTCATCTCCCCCGACCGGACAGAGGACGCGGACAAGGCGCTGGACAGGATTGCGATCTCCTTCAAGGCGTACCGAGAACTCAAGGGCTTCGATGAGTCGATGGCCCCCTCCGATGAGGAGAAGGAGTTTCTGGCCTCACTCAAGATCAGGCAGGAGGTCGAGATCGAGGATGGGGAGCTGGTCATCCCGCAGAGAGGTCCTGTCGCCCAACCCTCAGCGAACGGAGACGCAGCCAATGGCCCAGCCCAACCCACAGGCGGACGATCAGGTTCACGACAGGAAAGCCGGACTGCTTCCGCTCACATCCTCGGTGCTGCTGACCTGGCACTTATGCGCTGCCGAGAGCTTGCCGGAATCAGAATCAGGCACAAGTGCAAGGACTGTGCAGATGGACACCCCGACTCCCTCGTTGCGTCAGTCCTTGGACCGAAGGAAGTAACCGATCCGATGAAGCTCGTCCACGGCGGAACGGACGGGTTCAAGTCCCTTCTGGGTGAGAGAGGATTCGGGGAAGCCCTCGCAGCATCCCTCTGTCAGACACTTGAGGTCTATGCTGCGAGAACGCTGTTCGAGAACAAACAGCCGGATCTACCTTCAGGATTCCTGGCCCAAGTCGAGAAAGCACGGGAGGTGTCGGATGTCTACAACTGAGTTTCAGCGAGAGCAGTTCTTCCGCCCCGAGCCGGCGCAGGCCGTTCCCATGTCCTACGACGCGGACGGGTCGGTGTACGGGCACGTCGCGGTCTGGGGCTCGTGTCACAGAGGATTCATCGGCGGAGCGTTCGAGCAGTGTGTGACGCCCCCGCGCTCCAACAACAACTACGCCCAGTTCCATCAGGGGCACGTCATCACGGCGGAAGGAGAGAGAGTTGAAATCGGAAAGATCACCTTCGACACCGACCACGCCCCTCTCACCGCCGACGTTGTGGCTGCCTCCCGGCACTACGACAACACGGGATCAGTCGGAGCCCTCGTCCGGGCAGTCAACGGGCAACACGGAATCTGGGTATCTGGCGTCCTCCGGCCGGATCTTGCTTCCTCGGGTGTCATTGCGCTCAGGGCGAACGCCCCCTCGGGGGACTGGCGGTTGATGGACGGGAACCTGGAGATGGTGGCCGCGTTGGCGGTTCCGGTCAACGGCTTCGAGGCACCCATGCTCGCCCTCTCGGCTTCGGCGGGGGTGCAGGCATTGATCCTCCCCGGATACTGCGATTGTGACGAGCCGGTGCGGGATCGTTCTTACCTTCGCCGCAAGCAGACGCTTTCCGGCATGTGGTCGTAGCACGGATTCAGGCTCACCCTAGTAGGAGGAACCTCCATCAACCGCTCCTGGATTCCATCGGTCTACCGACGGAGATCTACGAGCATGAAAGTGATCCTCCTTCTCCTTGGGCTGGATATAAGCGTTGCCTTGCTGATGTCCCTGTGGGGGCTTCGCACCTTCTTGTGATTCAGGATGACGCGCAGGTGTGCGCCAACTTCTCAGCGGCAGTCACTCAGATAGCGGCCAGTAACCCCGATACGCCGGTCGTCCTCTTCCTCGCTCAACAGCCCAGGAGAACGGCCTTACTTGCGACACGGGCGATGAAGGCTCGTCAGCGCTACGTCAACCTCTTCATCCGGGACTTCTGCCCGGTGGTGGGAATGCTCTGGCCGAGAGAGAAGGCACTTCAACTTCTGGACTGGGCCGAGAAGGGGAAGCTCCCAGGAGGGTTGGGGG
>ENA-OVNA01000015-OVNA01000015.1-marine-sediment-metagenome-genome-assembly--contig:-NODE-15-length-8390-cov-3.766751_pt1 | contig 8390 bp, 9 predicted proteins | sample MGYA00250101_ERZ650185 | MGnify/ENA primary metagenome ERZ650185 (study PRJEB26730, sample SAMN04396783) | marine sediment metagenome | isolation source: Baltic marine sediment | place: Denmark...
CTTCAATTTTTAAAATGATAGTATCAATAATTTTAACCAAAGAATTTGATATATTATTGGATTTTATTATATTAATTTCTGTTTTAAATTTTTTTAAGTCTAGTCTATTTAAAAAAACTGTCATTTCTTTATCAGATATATTATAAGTTATATCTTGATCAGGAAATTTGCTAAACAATTCATTAATTATTAAGTTATCTTGCCAGCCAAGGTTTTCTTCAAAATTAAAGATTATTTTCTTGTAATCCTCTGTTTTCATGTTTACCTCTTTTAACTACTTTTTTTGATAAATTCTTTTGTATGTAGTATAGAATTTTCCTATATTCATTATACGACAATACTTTCAAAAACCCTCTTTTTTAAAAAACTTATTTATAAAAAAATGAACCCCTGCGTTCTCGCTTCGCAGGGGTCAGGAGGTAATTTAATGAAAAAGCAACGTGCGGGTTGGTGGCGAGCATTTATTTATTTTGGGAGATCCGGGCATACAAACTCTTTTTTCCAGAAAAATTCTTTAAGCCATTCGTTAATTTTATCTTTATTTATTGACTTAATACTTTCCTGGATATCTTTAGTAACTAAATTAATGTAGGTTTTATATCTTTCTCCATGAAGATATTGCCTATATTTCTCGTGAAAATCCTTATTATATATTCCCCAGGCTTTAAACAGTTTTTCCCATTTAGGAATGGTCTTTTTTTCTAACCAGGAATCGCCTAGGTACTGACGGTAGGGGAATTATGCTTGAACCAACCGGTTAAGTTGAAAAATGCTACAACAATGTCAACAAAACCACTAGCAATTCCTAATAACTTTTCTTTGCTTATAGGCAGAACATTACCATCGGCTAACTTATCATAGAATAAAGCAATAGCATCCATTATAGCCTTTTTCTTCTCTGCACCAAAACCAGGGGTTTCAAATTCCTTGATCAGGGTTAGAATTATAGGAACGATCCCACCTATAAGACCCAACAATTTTAATATAGCAGTCATCTGTTTTCATCTCCTTTCTTAATTAGTATATTTAAAAACAAATTAGTATCAAATATTCTTTCCTGTTATTATCTGATAAAATTTTATTAGGCTCTTATTCTCGATCTTTGCCGAGTAGATAATTTTATTCCCTAAATATATCCAGAACTTACTTGGGCTTGGTGGCTTTACATCTAAATGAACACCCCACTTGGCTATTCCTATTCTCATCCCGCCTATTTTTTCGGCAGCCAATCCAATATCAATAGGCTTAACCCCTTTTATTTTTATATCGGCAGCTTCCCCATCCGGATTAGGAATATGTTCAGAATCAGGAACGCCACCTACTCTTTTATTCTCTTCTTCACATCGATTACCGCTCAAAATAATGACTGGTTTATGAAAATCAAGCCCACTATCTATAATCGTTATCATCATTTCTAATTTGAATAATAACAGACTGCTTACCCGGACCTTTTTTCTTCTGCATTTAGGGCAGGGGCAGCGAAACTCTTTGGACCAAAAATTAGTCGATAGATCACCTGGCATCTCAGTTCTTCTCCTTCACAGTTTTAAGATTTTTCTTTGCAGTTTTCATCTTGGAATTACCGCCATTCAACCTGTCACATATAAGCTCAAGTGATTCGATAGCCTTTTCCTGAAAAACTTTGTTATGACCATTATGCTCTTTAAATTCCTGTATCATCTCTTTTTGTAAGACAACACTCTGCGAGTTTAATTCCGTATTTTTCATACCATCCTCATGCAAACTCTTTAAATCATTTGTTATTAAATTTCGGTGAAATAGCCTATCCTCATTTTGCTGTTCATCGATTTTGGCTTCACGTTTTGCCTGCTGTTCATCCCGTTTATCTTCACGTTTCGCCTGCTGCTTTGTCTGATGCCATAAATACCAAGCCATCATTATTGCAAATACTCCTACAATAGTTAACTCTTTATAATTTTCTATAAGTGCTTTAATCATTACATCATCTCCTTTCGCTCAAAAGTTAGTCCCAAAAAATAGAGAATTGATTGCTTCTTCTTCTCCTATCGTTCCTGTTCCATAAAGACTAGTCAGATAACTTGGGTAATAAGAAAAAGCTTGATTAGTGCAAGGTATCATATCATTATCATTATAATACCAAATACCATCTCCACCGCTCGTGTCTACTTCTATGTATTCTGAATGATATATTCCAAGATAATCTCCAGCTACTACATTGAGGTTTACATTAAATTGGTGATATCCTATAGACATATCTCCAATAAATTCATAATCACGGGTAGATAGATTATTTCCATCGACTACATAGAAAGTAGCTACTTTAACATTGGTCATCGCCGCACGAGCATAAATTTCTACAGAGGTGATTATTCCAGAAGCATTTGCTGGATTAGTCTTATTAATATCAGTACCCGTATCCTTCTGAGAATTTCTATCAATAGCTTCGCAACCTATATCGATATCTACCGCCAGAACATTTATTGAGAGAATTATAATTATAATGAGAATTATTAATAATATTTTTTTCATGATTAAATCTCTCCTTTCTATGGGACTGCAAAACCGGTGCCTGTCATCCCATAATAAACATCGTCATAATCATCGAAAAAGAAATTAACAATATCCTTGGCATTGGCAGCGGTCGATAAGACAGGGGCAGTCCCATTGGCCCACAAAATACCGGCTGGCCAGGTGGCAAGTCTGCTTCCTGTTCCATCCTGAATTAAAATGATCTGCAGGTGACAGCTAAAATCGGGATTGGTAAAGGTAAAGGTTTCATCTTGCGCCCCAAATGCAAACCTGAATTTAAGACCTATTCGCCAATCGCAAGTAGTAGTCCCGTCCCCGGTAGCGGTCTGGGTAGTAAAACCTGCACTATTAATATTAAAATCATAACCGCCATTAGCTTTATGCTCTATATCTGATTGTTTGATTATCCCGGTAGAATTATCTATTTCTGGGAGTCTCCCTGCAGTAAAGTCACCGGTTTTAGTTACTTCATCAACTAAAATTGCCTTAATTTCTGCGTCGGTATCCACCGTTGGATCTACTTCTGCTGCAAATTCCAGGGCAGTCTCTCCAACATTTACCCTGGCAAACTTTAAAGAGCCACCAGTATAATTGGCCGGAGTATCGGCCAGATTTGTAAATTTCAAGGCAGCCAATTCATCAGAATCAATTATATTTTTACTATAAATGGTCTCCACTTCCGAAAGTGTGTCTATCGCAGTCTTTAGGTAATAAAGAGACAAATCAATGGCGCCAAACTCCAAAGCGGTCTCTCCGGCATTTACTTTGACATATTTGTCTGCCTGTCCAGTGTAATTGGCAGGGGTATCGTTTAATTCCAAAAAGGTAGTAATTCCACCTGCTCCTGGGTAAACTTCAACCCAATTCCCGGTCACAAAGCACCGGTAAACCTTAACGGTATCGGTGGCCAAATACATATCATTTATCACCGGGACAGCAGGTTTAGAGGAATCAAGGCCATAATTTAACCTTCCCAAATACCCCCCGGTAGTACCATCTTTGGGGTATAGATCATCTCTTTTTGAATGACCTAATAAATTTCCTAAATCGTCTAAAATCTGTCTTACCTGGTTTGTATCTTCTAAGGCATCGGCCTTGTCTGCAATCCCCACATAGAAATTAGCCCCACTTTCTTGTGTATATTTATAGTTCGCGGTAAATCCATTTATACTAAATACCAGCAGGATAACCGATAAAATTATCCCAAATAATATTTTATTTTTTAACATCTTCTTTTGCCACCTCACTTTTAATAGGTTTATAATTTTTGATTTCATTTAAAATTATCTCTTTTAATGCAAGCGTAGAAAATTCACTTAACCTATTGCCTAATTCTTGACGAGTAAAATTGAATAAAATTTGTTCAATCTTTTTAGCCAGTCCTTCCAAAATAATATCCTCCCTTATCTTTTTTACAATCAAGATATAAATATCGCCTGGCATAAAACCAGGCGGTATTCATTTATTTTTAATTATTCTCAGTCATATACTTTTTTATCTCCCGATGTTTCAACTACATTATAGTTCCAATCCCAAACTGTATAACCAGATACGGTATAAGTAGATCTAATATCCCAATCTTCTACGCAAGCCCTATAAGTTGGAAAACTATATGGGTAATAATAGCAAGCTCCCTGTCCATAAAAGCTGGTATAACCATAGCCAACACCCATTTTGTAGATACATATTCTATGGGCTTTTCCAGCAGCAGTATATAAGATATGAGTTTGATAAGTAGTATAACCATGCTGGTGTAAACAATAGGAACATAAAGCAGCCCCTTCACTACAGTCTCCAGATTTAGTTTTCCAGAATTCATAAGGGCTTTTGCATGTATCTGGGTTATATGTAAAAGTACAATTACCTCTTATCCAAGAGGTTATTTTAGTGGGGCTATCCATACTATTTACAAAACTCGTAAATGCAGAATCGCTGGGTGGGCTCCAGGAACTAAGATCATAATAACCTTGAGTACTACTACAACCGGCCATTAATAATAAAATCCCTAATATCACGATTAAAGCAAAATTCATTAGTAATTTCTTCATTATTTTCACCTCCTTTTTTCTTATAAAATAAAAAAGAGCCATCAAAAAAAACTATTATAGTTTTTTAAAATGGCTCTCTAAAAAATGGAGCTCTAACTTTATTTAATTTTTAGATCTTATTTGAATATCTATCCTTATTATATCGAATTCTACCAAATATGCAATGATATTTAAACATTCCTAATTTATTATTTTATTCATATTGCCAAGGACCGGCATAAGGTTGTAATATTAGATTAGTAACATTCATCCTTATAACTTTTTCTCCTACAGTTTCATTTTCTCCTACAGTTATCCAACAAGTGCGATCTTTAGAATTTCCTATCCCAACAAATGTCCCAATAGTATTCCAGTCTTCATAAATGCCTCCATCTTCATAAATGCCTTCATATTCACAATAAGCAGCAAGCCAAATATTATAGTAACCAATATCGACATTTCCGGTATTAGTTATTGTATAATAAACTTTCACTTGATCGCTCCACTTTCCATTGGAATAATCTTGTTCCCACTTAGTTATTACAACATCAGCACTCAAATTTTGAAATAAGCAACAGCAACCTCCAAATAAAAATATACCTAACATTAGCAATAAAACTACCCAAAAAACTTTCCTTTTCATTGCTTATACCCCCTAAATTATCTTTAAACTCCCAATATATAATACGATATAAGCAAGAGGAAGTTACTATTAATATTATAATCCTTTTCCTATAATTTACAATTATTTCGGGTTTTTATTTATAATCGTTTCTATTTTGTCATTATATTTTTTGAAAAAATCAGGGTAAGGAATATTTAAATTGTCCATTAGAAATTTAAGAGTTTTTCTCAATATCTTCAGCTCAGATGGTGGGTTATACAATTGATTTATTTTTTTAGCCAATGTATTTCTTCTGTTTGTATTAGCAAAATAATTATATTTGGTATAATCAAAAGGAATTATTTCACCGTCTTTTAATTCATATAAAGGAAAACCCCACCAAGTTTTTTGTTCCCTGACAAAAAATGCTCTACGTTCCATTTCTTTGGTATCTTCGCCTTTTTTGTCTTTCTTATAAATTATTTTTAGCGTATCTTTTATAAACTTATCATCATTAGGAAGTTCGATTATTTCATCATAACCAAGAAATTCTTTGTCAAGCATACCTCTAATAATATTATGCTCAATATTATCTTCTTCAAAATTCATTTTTGTAATCTTCAGATATAATTTCATAGTTTATTCGCTCCTTTACCAACCACTACTGAGCAACCAATGTCCCCAAGCATTATCTCCGCCACCAATAAAACCAACAAATCGGTCATCTGCGTCATTATAGGTCATATCTCCTTGAGCTCCAGGGGGTGCAGTAACTACAGAAGGAAATTTTAATGTTCCAGTATAATTAAAAGAAAAAATATATGGAGGAACATTGAAAGAAATAAAATCTTCATCTGTATAAAATCTGACTCCATTGCTAAAATATAATTGTAAATAAGCAAGCCCTGCCTTATAAAATCTTAATTGATTAGACCCCAAATCATATAACCTAATTCCACTATCCTCGAAATATATATCCTCATCAACCCCGCTGCCAACTCTGAGCCTTGTCCCGCTGATTGTGCCTGCCAACATATCCCCTTTAATCTCTAATTGAGCTCCTGTCCATTTTAAATAATGAGAAGCGTTCCCGATATTAAGTTTATATTTATCTACATCATAACCCAGCCAAAAACCCGCGACGGCACTAGCATAACTATCTTTCCCGGTGGTCCGGATATATCCGGTATTACCGAGAATGATATTTCCTATATCAGCCACATTGGAAATATTCAATCTGTCTGCGGTAATCGAGCCTGTCGTGATAAACTTTCCATTAATGATCGTCTGTCCGTAAGTAAGAGATACTCCCCGTACTCCTTCAATTACCGAATGCAATACCCCAATCAGAAAATAATAATAAGTAGGATCATCATCAAATTTCCTTTGCGTCTCGTCTACTATAATTTGCCCGGTATAGCCAGGCTCTTTGGTGCATTTTGCGTAAATGTAATAGGCTGTTTCATCTACTAGACTATCTTGTGAATTCTCCGATAATGTCCAGGTTCTAATTTCTTCTGCAATTGATAAATGAATTAATTCCCCAGCGCTGGCATGGAATTTAGATTTATCCCCGGTATAATTTCCTTCAACCTGAACTTCCTTCAAAATAAATTGGGTGGATTTTGCCCCTACCGATAGCATCCCGGTTTCAACCGAAGCAGGCCTGATATTCCCCATATCAAAATATCCGTCTGTGTCAAAGACCATGGTCCTTAATTCTTCTGATGTTCTCCAACTCCACCTGGCCCGGATGATATCCCCTACGTCCCCGATCTCGATTTTTTCCTTTAAACCTTCCTGCTCGGAATATAGACGTTGGATCAACTGTGGTTCCAGATGATCAGCCAGTTTCAGGGTATATTTATATTTGTTTGCCAGGGATTTGGTCAATTCCACAATCCGGGTCAGGGTATTCGTACCTAAATCTGTGTCCTCTATCGTGATGAGATCCCCTGCTTTGAGCTCAACAAGATTAGTTTTGAAATATCTCCAATCTGGTTCAAGAATATAGGTTACTCTCGGTTCGCAGTTATTATTAAGATAGGCTTGGGCTTTGGCCAGTAGGTTTGTTTCAGCAGTATCTATATAAGTTTGCGGCATTTTTATCTCTAACAAGACATACTTATCACCAATGGCAGGCTTCAGGGTGGCATTAGGCATATCGTATCCCAGCTCATCAGTGAATTTAATTATGGTAAATTCTTTCGTGGCATTATTGTAATTAGAAACTTCAAATTCATACCCGCCCAGATCCCCGGAATTAAAATGGAGCTTTGCCGTTATGCCAGGGAGCAGATAATCATTCAAATTAAAATCCATTCCATTGTCAGTAAATTTAGTTATATCCCCGCCATCCACCGAGCTTATCGTTCCTGTTCTATGAGGATAAATATCATCAAATATTTCCGTATGCTCGATCGTGCCGTATTTATCGGTATTTTTCTCCAGATATGATTTTTCCTCTACTATAAATTTTAATCTTCTGGAATAATCTCTGTAATCGCTTGTCAGATTCCTCTTCGAGCCGAAGGCATATAGCCTGGTAACAATATTTTTTTCGCTTAATGTAGTTCGCTGAATATTTCTTAAACCCTGTTTATATTTGAAGGTCAGCCCCGAATCGCTGCCCACTTTATCAGTAAAACAAATATCCTTTACCTGAGCATGAATAGGCCTATAATCATGTTTACCTTCTTCTGCAGGTGCATAGGGAACTACTGCCTCATCAGCAGGACGATAAGGTATTCTTGCCCCCACGAAATCCAATTCAAATATAAAATAAAATTCTCCTTCAAATTCTTCGCATAATCTTTGCAGGACCTGCATGCAGTTATTTTTTGAAAAGCTCAGCAATTTATAATCTGTGTTTGTCTGGTCGCAGGTTCCCTTTGCCCAGCTGGTATGTGTCCGGTTCATATTGGTTATAATAAGGTCGATAAATGTTTCTACATTCCCCACCAGGTAAAAATCAGAATTTCCATCCAAATCTAAAAATTGTACCTTTAGCAGTTCATAGCATTCGGATTCAAACACGATATCATGATCGAATGAATTTGAGGAGTTCTTCTTGACATTAGGAAGGTTGTTTACATGATATTTAACGTTGCCATAAATAATATAATCCCCGATAGCGATATCCAGAATATTGCGGGAATTAAAAGATGATCTGATGATATCTTCACCTAAAAGCTGGCTGATAAGGCGGGTGTTATCATCAATTTTTATAGTTTCATTTATTGATATTC
>ENA-OVNA01000016-OVNA01000016.1-marine-sediment-metagenome-genome-assembly--contig:-NODE-16-length-8383-cov-3.799542_pt1 | contig 8383 bp, 11 predicted proteins | sample MGYA00250101_ERZ650185 | MGnify/ENA primary metagenome ERZ650185 (study PRJEB26730, sample SAMN04396783) | marine sediment metagenome | isolation source: Baltic marine sediment | place: Denmark...
GGCGCATGCCCGGTGGCCCCACTACGACCTTACGCGCGGGATGCGAGAACGTGCCGTGCGGATAGGGGCCGTCGAATTGACGCACGAGGAACGCAACGCCCGCCTGCGATCCGCGCTGGAGGCCCGGCCATAACTACCAACCCGAAACCAAAATACCGGATTGTGCATCAGGAGTGCGTCAGGCGGGTCCTGATCGTCCCTCGCCCGTACCCAAAGGGAGAGTTGGGGCGATGCGGCATAAGTCCGCTTGCGGTGTATGACTATTTCGCTACCGGCCTGTCCAAACAGCAGGCGATCAGGGCTGCGAAGAATCAATGTGAGATATGGAACGAGGAGGCCCGGCCATGAAGCACACCCCCGCCTACCACGCGGCCCGATGGAACCGCGAGTACACGCTGAAACGCCGCCGGCAACTCGTCCAGCTTGCCCGGCAAATGCAATGCTGGCGGCATGTGGACCTGGAGAAAGTGAAGGTTGAGCGATGAAGATTCTTGTTGCGTGCGAGTTTTCCGGTGTCGTCCGCGATGCGTTCGCGGCGCGCGGGCATGATGCGTGGTCGTGCGACCTGCTGCCGACAGAGCGACCCGGACAGCATATCCAGGGCGACGTGCTGGATATTCTCGGCGACGGCTGGGACATGATGATCGCACACCCGCCCTGCACGCACCTTGCCGTCAGTGGTGCTCGCTACTTCGCGGAAAAGCGGGCGGACGGGCGGCAACAGGCGGCCGTTGATTTCTTCATGCGGCTGGTGAACGCCCCGATAGAGCGCGTCGCCGTTGAGAACCCCGTGTGCATCATGTCCACCCTGTACCGGAAGCCCGACCAGATTATCCAACCGTACCAGTTCGGACACCCGGAGAGCAAGAAAACCTGCCTGTGGCTGCGCGGGCTTCCGATGCTGACGCCGACGAAGATGTGTGAGCCGACGTGGTGGAAGAACCCGGACGGGACGGACTATCGGGACGCCAAGGGCAAGCGGTACAGCCCGACGCACTACCTGATGGGGCGCAAGCAGGTCGCGCGATGGGCAAACCAGACACCTGGCGGACAGAACAAGCTGCCTCCGTCGCCCGACCGATGGAAGCTGCGCAGCGTAACCTACTAGGGCATTGCCGACGCGATGGCTGACCAGTGGGGGCGAGTTGACACCGAAGGGAGAACGAAATGACGGTATCTGAACGACTGAAGGCGCTGGACGCCTGCCGCGAGGCCGTCGAATGGTCAGAGAGATTCGGCGACGACGAACAGGCCGCATGGGACGCCTGCGAGCGTGGCGACTGGATGCTGTGGTACTGCGGCCGCGTTTCCGGCACACCCGAGAGCGAGAGCCGGCGTAAGCTCGTGCTGTGTGCGGTCGCTGTGGCGCGTCAGGCATGGCCGTTTGTGAGGCCGGGGGACCGCAATGTTGTGAAGCGGTGTTATGAGACGGCGGAGGCATGGGGGAGAGGTGACCCCGGCGTGATGCTGACGGATGTGCAGGCCGCCGCCCTCGCCGCCTACGCCGTCGCGCACGAAGCCGCCTACGCCGTCGCCTACGCCGCCTACGTCGCAGCCGACGCCGCCGACGTTGCCGCCTACGCACGCATAGCATCCCTCCGCGCATCGGCCGACATCGTGCGCGGGCACTACCCGACACCCCCAAGGAGCAACACATGACCGTAGATATGGACCGACTGACGAGCGAGCACGTGGAAGAATTGAAGAAGGCGTGCGAGGCGCTTCTCGCGATCATCGGCGGTTGCGGCCCGGAACAGACCTTGAAGCACGCCATAATCGCCAAGGCCCGCGCCGCCCTCGCCGCCCTGCCCCGGAAGGAGAACACCGATGGTGCGATGTGAAACGTGCAAGCATTGGAAAGAACCGACACACGGAAACACTTTCGGGACATGCCGGTTTCCGCTGCCGTTCTGGATACCGCTAGAGGACGGTCAGCGGTGGACTGTCGGGCGGAACTTGCGAGAGTGTTTGGCACATGATCCGAAGGAGAACAGCAATGAGTAAATGCGGAACGTGCGGATTCGACTTTCACGCGGCGAGAGGCGCTGGTGTTTGGGAAGCCATTGTAGAAGCCAAGCACGCGGCCTATGCAGACAAGAAGCTCGCCGCCCTCGAAGCGGAGAACGCCCGGCTGCGGGCCGAGAACGAACGGCTGTTGGGGATTGTGAATTGGATACGTAAGCGGGCATGTGTAATCCTGTGGATCGTGCCAATGCAATATCCTATCGAGCATAACCCGAACACAGGGAAGGATTCTTGGGACTTATTGATGGGACAGATGCTCTGTGAGGCCGCAGAAGCCGCGAAGGAGACGCCGTGACCAGCCACGTTCGCCCCAGTGCCACGAACGCACCACCGGACGCCCAACGCATCGAGGGCGATGACGGCCGCCGCCAGGACGCAAAAGGAAGCCACGGGAATTCTTGCAATTTCCGTTTGCGAGCCGCCGATGGGGGTTGTAGGTTGCGGACGTCAAGGACGGGTACGATGCTGAAAAACGAAAAGCCTGAACGCGCGAGCGCCCCTGTGGAAACCATGTCTGCCCGAAAGGGCGAGCCCGGTTCCTTGACAACAGGGGCGCTTGCATGTTCGGGTTCAACCACCTTTCTTGCTAGACGATATATGGAGGTGTAACATCAAACGCGGAACGATTGAGCATCCGAAGACCAAGAAGCTGGCCCGTATTCTTGGCATACCCCACGCCCAGGCCGTGGGACACTTGGAAGCCCTTTGGCACTTCGCGGCCAAGTTCGCCCCGGACGGGGAGCTCACAAAGTTCGAGCCGACGGCTATCGCCGAGGGCGCCCTGATGGATGGACAGAGTCTATACATGTCCGGACACAGTCCGGAAATGTTTATCCAAGGCCTCATCGAGGCCGGTTGGCTCGACCTCGACGAATACGACCGTTTGCTCGTCCACGACTGGAAGGATCACGCCGACCAAGCCGTGCAGAAATATTTGACGCGCCATAAACGCAAATTCGCCATAGACTTAAAACCGTGTCTAGACAAGGATAGACACAGTCCATACAAGTCCGGACACAGTCCATACAAAAATAGCCTGCCTTTGCCTTTGCCTTTGCCTTTGCCTTTGCCTTTGCCATTGCCTTCACACACACCTCCTGGCGACAGCGCTACTCCAGTGGCAGACGCGCCCCGCGGCCAACCGGACGACCCGCCAGAAGAAACCGCCAAGAGCGTGTGTGACGAGAAAGAGGGACAGCGGGAAGAACCGACCACGGCCGACGCCGCCACGCCAGACGACTTCGAGCGGTGGTTCGCAGAATACCCGAAGCCGGTCGGCAAGGACGACGCCCGAGCCGAGTGGGACAAGATCATCGACCGCCCACCCATCGCCGACATGCTCCACGCCCTGACGGTCGCCAAGACATCCCAGCGCTGGACGAACGACGCAGGCCGATGGATTCCGCACCCGCAGAACTACCTCGCCAAGCGCCTGTGGCTCGACGTGCCGGCGCAGAAGCCGCCCGGACTGTCAACCGCCGGATACCCGAAGCCGCCCGAGCCCTTGAGCGACGAACAGCGCGAGGCAATCACTGCCACGGCCAACGCGGAGAAGGCCGCCATCCATGGGTTATGGGATTCGCTCACGCCGGAAGAGCGGTCGAAGATTGTCTCAGAACATGCGCCGCCTATCCCCGCGCTGGCGAGGCGAGCGTACTGGATCACAAAGGGCAAACCTATGCCCCCAACCGAAGGAGACGACCATGACGCAGAGAATTGACGAACGAGATTGGCAGTGGTACGGCAACGCAGGGCACTACATCTGCGGCCGCTGGTGCCGGTTTCACATGACCACGGAGGTCGGCGACGTGCTGGTCTCGACCGTCGGCGAACTGCTCCACCCATCGAACGTCGGGAACTCCGAGCGGACTGAACGTGAATGGCTCATGGACAACTGGCCCGGCGCCGACGTCGGCCGCGGCCGGAAATACGAGACGATGGTCTTCAGGATCATGCGCGAAGAGTCGGGTGACAAGGTGCGGTGCGAGAGCCCCGAGCCGGAAGCGTGCGACTGCGGCCTGCCGAAGATCGAGGGTGATCCGCTGCTCGTTTTGGGCTGCAACCGGCCCGGCCTGGCACGCAAGAATCACATGGAGGCGTGCCAGCTTTACGCCGCCCGAGGCGGGAAAGCGGAGCCCACCGGCGAGCAAGTTGCCTCACAGCCAACGGGCAGTGAGGCAACAGGGCCCGGCTCGCCGCCGTAAGTTACTTTGACAGGCAACCGAGCAAGGAGCACTGGACATGACATACGAGAACGACCCCACGAAAGCCGTCGAACACCAGATCGTTGATGCGGTTGACGCGCTTGCGGCGCTCATCGCGTCAGGCAAGATTCCCGTGGACATCGGCAGCTCGCTGGTGAACGTCGACCTTGCGACGGTCGACGTGGCGGCCCTGATCGCCGGCATCGCCAACGGTAAGACGCTGGCGGAACTCTACACGCTGCTCGGGAGCCCGCCGCAGAAGCAGGTCTTGTCCGCGGCCTACCCCAAGAAGATCAGCGTCAGCGCGACGGCGACGCTCGAAACGCTCGGCGCTACGATCCCTGCCGGGGCCAAGCGGGTCGTCCTCTGGCCGGAGTCGGCGTCGGTCGCTGTCCGCATGGCGGCGGGCGGCGCGGCGTCGGCGTCCTCGGCGCAGGTTCCGACGGGCGGCATTTCCATCGACTGCACCAAGGCCGTCGCCGACACCTGGCAGCTCTACGCGGCCTCGGCCGTGGCTGTCAGCGTGTTCGTCTACGAGTAAGGGAGCGTGACCCATGGCACGTTGTGAAGCATTCGTTGAAAACTTCGCGGACCTGCTCCTGTGGAGCAACTCCGGCCTGACGGTCAGCGGCAACGCGGTCAAGGCCAGCGAGGGCGGTACGCGGGGCGGGGGGTATCGCGTGGACGACTATTCCTCGTCCGTGAGGCATCAGGGCCGGATCGAGTTCGACATTGTGTACTCGAATGCGGACGGGGCGGGACATTACTGCGGGGCCGGTATCGGAAACTCAACCACCTATGGACTCGGCGCGGGTTATCTCCAGGGGGTCGGCCTGTGCGTGTGGAACACTCCCGCAGGCGCAGGCGTGCCGGCTTCGCAGGGCGTCGCGCTCGCCGAGGGGTCGATGGTTGACGGCACGGTCTATCATTGCGTCGTCTCGTTTTATCAGTCCCTTGTTGGTGGGGGAGCGAGCGAAGGCGTGATGGACTGGTCGCTGATGGTTTACCAGTCCGCACCAGGCGGATTGAAGTTTCTTGGCGGAAATCGGTACGAGGTCGCTGGTGGTTCTAAGCTGTATTTCACACAGGAGCGCGTCAATGTGATCTCGTCCTGCGCGAATACGACCGTCAGGCGGATGGCGTTCGAGCCGTTCATGGTCCCGCAATCCGCAAGCACGCGCGGCTACATGGTCGGCGGGCCGTCGTCGGCGAGAATCTATGTGCCTGCTTGTGCGGAATCGGCGGGCTGGACGAACACCAGTCCAACGCAGGTCGGCGTATTCATTCCCGGCCACATCCGCACCGAGCAGCCGCGTATCCTCGTGGCCCTGCACGGCGCGGGCAACCCGAATCCGTGGATGACGATGGGCGGGGGTGCGAGCGGCGTGTACCCGTCTGCTTCGGTGCGGTGGGCGGTCGTGGATGCGGCATTGCAGGCGGGCATGATCGTCATTGCGCCCGTGCTTCGCAACCGTGCGGGAGCGGCCTATAACAACTGGTCAAGCCCCACGGCATATGGCGATCTCCGGGACACTCTCGACCTGCTGAAGTCGCTGTTTACGTCGCTGACTGATGCGAAGCTCGTCCTGTACGGGTATTCGATGGGCGGGGGGATGGCGGCGCGCGTCATCGCAACGAACGAGCGGACGGACATTCACGGGATGATTCTGGCCGAGCCCGCAATCGGGCTCTACGCGGCGTGGGCTGGCAGCTACACGAACGACCTGGAGGACGCCTGGACCAAGACGCACGGCGTCTGGGATTCGGCGGCGGCGCACGCGGCGCTCGACGCCTACGACGCGGCGACGGTGATCGGCACGCACCCGGAGCGCTTCGCGGCGCTCAAGGGCGGCATCCACATCTTCCACAGGACGCTTGACCCGACCATCACCCCGGCGGCGTATTCCACGCCGTTTGTGCAGGGCATGGACGCGGCGGGCGTGCAGTACACACTCCGCGCCCCGACCTACGGCGCGGCGGGCGACGGGACGCTGCATTCGTACCAGCCGGAAACGTCATTCGCATACGAGGCGATGAACAACGTGCTGCTGACGGACTGGACCTACCAGGCGAGGCGGGGAGGAATCTTGGCATGACCAACGGAAGGATACTTGCGAAATGAGTTGCCTCGCACAAGCACTCCCCGAAGCGCTGCAGTTCGGCGCCCTCGGTCTTTGTGCCGTGATGGTCGTCCTCAACTGGCGAGACCGTCAGGCAATGGCCACCCTGCTCGAACAGCGTAACCAGCGATACGAGGAAATGGCCGCGCGGTACGAAGTGCTCTCGCGCGAGATATCCACATCGATGCGGCTGCTCGCCGACGCGCTCAGCGACCGGCCCTGCCTGCACGAGGATAGCCGCGTCAACCATCACAGCAAACGGTGATGCCATGATCGAGCCCGTAGACCCGCCACCGAAACCGAAGACCAAGGCGAAGACGGGCGATGTGCCCGCACAACTCAAGCCTTACACCTGGAAGCCGGGTCAGTCCGGGAACCCCTCCGGCAAGCGGCACAAGACCCACACGATGACGGCGCGCCTCGCCAAGCGACTCAACGAGATGGCGCACAAGGTGCCGTATGCCCGCACGATCGCCAAGAAGATCGAATCTGCCGACGACGCGACGCTCTCCGATATCGTGATCGACACGCTTCTGATCCAGTGCATCGGCGGCAACATGGCCGCGATCAACAAGGTCTTCGAAGCCATCGACGGCAAGGTGCCCGACCGGCTCGCCGGGTACGACGGCGGCCCGCTGGTTACTGATAGACGCCCGATGATCGAGCGGGTATTCTCGGACCCGGAGACGATGGAGCTCGCCGTCAAGCTGGCCAACAAGGTCCGCGAGCGGGCGACAGCGGAACTGGATGCCGAAGACGATGAAGGACCTGACGCCGGATGATATCGAGGCCGCGGCAACCGAAGCATGGCGATGGACGCCGCACACCTACGCCGAAGAAATCAGCAACGGCGCCTGGCAAGCCATGCGGGCGCAGGCCTACGTCGGCAACCTGATCGCACGCACCGTCGCACGGGGGAACGGACGCATTATCCTGAACTGGCCGCCGCGTCACGGCAAGTCCGCCATGACCTCGTACTGGACGCCCATCTGGTTCCTCGACAACCTCCCCGATCGCAACGTGATCCTCGCATCATACGACGCGAACACGGCGACGGAGTGGGGCCGCGCCGTCCGTAATGCGTTCGAGCAGAACGAGAAGGTTTCGACCATGCTGCGTGCGGACAGCAAGTCCGCGTCCCGCTGGCACACGCCGGAAGGCGGCGGCATGTTCTGCACCGGCGTCGGCGGGCCCATCACCGGACGCGGCGGTGACCTGCTCATCATCGACGACCCCATCAAGAACTGGCAGGAGGCGTCGAGCAGCCAGGCACGCGCCCACCTCGTGGACTGGTTTCTCTCGACGTTCTACACACGCGCCGAGCCGGGCGGGTCCATCATCGTCAACATGACGCGATGGCACGATCAGGACCTGACCTCGTTTCTCGTCCAGCATCACAGCGAGACATGGCAGGTGGTCAGGCTCCCGGCGCTTGCGGAAGACGTGGACATCCTCGGACGTGAAGAGGGCGAGCCGCTCGCGCCCGAGCGCTACGGCGTGGAGGCGCTGCAGAACATCCGCCAGGCTGTCGGGCAGGACGTCTGGTCGGCCGTCTACCAGCAGGCGCCCAACCCCGTCGGCGCAGGCCGCGCCTATGCGAACTTCGACGCGGGCAACATCGACGCGACGCTCGTGCTGCGGAAGGAACTGCCGTTGCACATCTCGCTCGACTTCAATATCCGGCCCGGCATGCACGTCGAAATCGGCCAGTACGACACCAAGGCGGATCTGTTTACCGTGGTCGACGAAATACACGCCGCCCGCATGTCCGTGGTCACCGCGATTCAGGCGCTGGCGAAATGGATCGATGCCCAAGGCGGCTGGCAGTGGCCGGAGCTGCACGTCTTCGGCGACGCGACGGGCAAGTCCGAATGGGCGGGCACGGCGCAGTCCGATTACGACATCGTGGTGCAGCAGCTTCGCTCGATGCAGATTCACTATCGCATCCGCGTTCCGGCGTCGAACCCGTCCATCAAGGATTCGCTGATGGCGTTCAACGATTGCCTGCGTGACACTGAGGGGCGCCGTCACTAC
>ENA-OVNA01000017-OVNA01000017.1-marine-sediment-metagenome-genome-assembly--contig:-NODE-17-length-7132-cov-3.981999_pt1 | contig 7132 bp, 3 predicted proteins | sample MGYA00250101_ERZ650185 | MGnify/ENA primary metagenome ERZ650185 (study PRJEB26730, sample SAMN04396783) | marine sediment metagenome | isolation source: Baltic marine sediment | place: Denmark...
AATCAGGAAAGATCTTATGAAACGGTAGATATTTTAACTGAATCATTAAAGGAATTAAAAAGAACACGAGAAAAACCGATTATAACTATTCCTGAACCTGGGAAACCTCCCGAAGAAGAACCCGAAATTATACCTACTATTACCGATACAGAGATTGAAAAAATCAAAGACAGATTAAAATATATGGCCGATCAATATAAATCATATTGGAAAATTGTAGAGCAATTCGGGGAAGAATATATAGAAGAACATAATACACAATTAGCCGAAGATGCTAAAAATTATAGTAAATTTTTGACTGATATGCTAGTGGAATATAAAGGAAACACTGAATTAACTAAAGAAATCATGCTTAATATAGCCGAATATAACAAGGAGATAATAGATAAAAGGAAAAAGGCCGAAGAAGAATATTTCAACTATATTACCGAGGCAAGGGAAAAAGACCTCAAAAGTGAAGAAGATAGGTTCAGGGCTATAATCGGAGATTATGAAGAAGGCTCCGATGAATATTTAGGGCTGGTAGAAAAGCATAATAAAAATATATTGGAGATTAATGAAAAATACGATAAAGAAATAGCGGAAGCAAAGTTAGTTATATTTAAAGAAAATCTGGAAAGGCAAACAGGGGAAATTGATATAGCCTACAAAGAAAGGCTTGAAACGGCCAAAGCAGAACTCGGCAAAGAGACAGAAGCCTATAAAGAATATTTTGAATTTGTAAATGATAAATTAAAAGAAATCACTGATGCAGAAAAAGCAACGGCTGATGAGAAGAGAAAAACATTAGATTCCTATTTCGAATCTTACCAAACGACAGAAGAAAAGATCATTTCAATTCATAAAAAAACTGCTGAATTATTAGAACTTACTGATATTAAATATGAACAAGATAAATTAAAAAGCATAGAAAAGCAATTAATAGCAGAGATTAAAGCAAATAAGGCAAGACAAGAAATAGATGATAAAATAGCTAAATATGAGAAGGAATTAAATAATAAAGGATTAGAAGATTATATTAAATTTCTGGAAGAGATGAAAGTAAAATATTCTGAATATGCCGATATTATAATCATGCTTAATGAAGAAATTGCTGAATCACAAAAACAAATATGGGAAAATATAAATAACGAAATTAATAAAACGGTCGATATACTACGCAATTTAGCCAGCGTGGTGGGAAATTTTGATACAGAACTTGAAGAAACTATAAACGATATGGCTGATCTAGTCAGTGGAGTTGGGCAAATAACAATTGGTTTTTCAACTGGCAATATTGCCGGGATTATAAGCGGAATAGCAGCTGCTATAAATAGCATTATCAATCTATTCGTAAAAACTTATTCTGATGTACCCGAACTTAGAGAAGAATTACAAACGATTACCCTCGAGTTACAAAAACAGCAAACAATATTAAGTCAATCTTCCGGGACGGCAAAGACCGAGGCAATACAGGATACAATTGATTTACTCGAGGACCAAATTGATACATATAATAAAATGATTGAGGCCGAAAAAGAAGCTTACGGGCAATTTCTATGGTGGACCTGGAGCGAAACTGACCAGGAAGCGATAGAAGAATGGTTATCATCTATAGAAAGCGCAAATGCAGAAATAGCCTATTTATGGCAGCAATATCGGGAAATTCTTACCGGGACCACTGCCGAGTCAATCGCTGACGCCATCGCTGAAGGGTTTTCTGAAGGATTAACTTCAGCCGAAGTCTTTGCCGATACCTTTAACGATATGATGAGAAAGGCGATTATAGATGCCTTTAAGAGAACCATAATCACAAAATATATCGAGGACTGGTATGAGCAATTTGCCCTTTTGGCTGCAGGTGGACTGACAGCCGAAGAAATAGAGGCTTTAACCGGGACCTATCAGGAGATGATTGAAGCGGCAGAGGCACAATGGGAAGCGCTGGCAACTGTTTTAGAGGAAGCGGGCATAGAATTATTAGAAGAGGTAAAAAGAGAAGGTTTAACCGGAGCGATTGCAGGAATAACAGAAGAAACGGCCGGGCTTTTAGCGGGGCAATTCCAGGCGATCAGGATCAATACTGTAGATATACTTTCCAATATGGAAAGCATAATCATAATTAATGCGAGGATTGCCGACAATACTGAATACAATAAATACCTGAAAGACATAAATGATAAATTAGGTAAGATATCATCATTGGAAAGCGAATATTTAAGGGGAGTAGGGGGTGCTTGATATGCAATCCGGATATTTAATCGGTATTAAGGTCACAGGAACTGATATTGCCTTTGTAGATGGTGGAGAAGGACAGGATACTATAACTCAAGTTGCTGCTAAATTTTTAAAAATTGGTCTTTTAGCTGGGGATGTAATTATTGTTTCAGGTTCCACTTCTAATAATGGCGATCATACCATCATTTCAGTCGTGGCAGGGACTATTAATGTAATTACCGGGAGTCTAATCGGAGAGGAAGCAGGAGCTTCAGTAACTATTTCTTCATCTCATGACTTGGCAGCTACCTATGGAGTCTATATCCAAAAGGTTAAGGGCGCCTTGGATTTTCTAAAAAGAAAAGGCGAAACGGCCCATAATTGGCTTGATTCCCATGGAGAGGAAGCCTATACCGATGTCGATGATATTCATTTTGAGCCCAGAGATATAACCTTATTTTGCTATATGAAGGCAGATTCGAAAGATGATTTTTTAGAAAAATTAAATTCATTTAAACTTGTATTGGAAGGATTTGGGCTTCATACTTTGAAATTACCATTTTTAACCTCTAATTTGAATGTATATTTTAAAGATGGGGGAGCTTTGGATATGTTGACCGGCTGGAACAGTTCTAAATTGGTGGGAAAATTTATTTTAAAATTAAGAGAACCAGTGCCAACTATAGCCTCGTAAGGAGAATAAAAAATGGATCTTAACATCTATCGAGGAATATCAATCAATGAAACTATAAAAATTGATGATAATACCCGCCTCATCAGCCAACTTTTAGGTGAAGATATCATCAGATCATCTTTTAATTCCCGCAATATTTTGGATATCACTATCGGGGATTATATCACTTATGATAACGTTAAATACTATGTGAATAACCTTCCCAATATTAAGAAGAACTCCTCAAATTCATTTGATTATGATATCGTGTTTGAATCTGAATATTACGAATTGCTCAAAACACAATTTATGGATTTAGATGAAAATTCTGATTTTTACCTGGTAGGAAATGTAGAAACATTTGTTGACCTTATTATAACTAATATGAACCGGACACATACCGGTTGGGCAAAGGGAACTTGTAACCAGACAAATACAGATTATAAATTGCTGAGCTTTTCAGAATCTAATTGCATGCAGGTCCTGCAAAGATTATGCGAAGAATTTGAAGGAGAATTTTATTTCGATGGAAAAGATATTTGCTTTACTGATAAAGCAGGTAGCGATCCGGGATTAACCTTCAAATATCATCAGGGTTTGAGAAATATCACTAGGCAAACTTTGAGTGAAAAAAATATCGTTACCAGGCTATATGCCTTCGGCTCAAAGAGGAATCTGGTAAGCAATTATAGAGATTATTCCAGAAGATTAAAATTCGTAGTGGAGGATAAATCCTATTTAGAAAAAAATATCGATAAATACGGTACGATTGAACATACGGAAATATTTAACGATATTTATCCCCATAGAGAAGGAACGATAAGCTCAGTGGATGCCGGGGATATAACTAAATTTACTGATAATGGAATGGACTTTAATTTGAATGATTTTCTACTTCCCGGCGTAACCGCAAAACTCCATTTTAATTCCGGGAATTTAGGCGGGTACGAATTTGAGGTCTATAGTTACAATAATGCTACCAAAGAATTTACCATAATAGCATTCAGAGATGAGCAGGGTTACGATATGCCTAACGCTACTTTGAAGCCTGCTATCGGTGACAAGTATGTTTTAATCGATATATTCCTTCCACAATCCTATATCGATACTGCTGAAACAAATCTATTGGCCAAAGCCCAGGCCTATCTTGATAATAACTGCAATCCCAGGGTAACCTATCTTCTTGAACCCGATTGGAGATATTTTAAAGCCAATCTTATCGAACTTAAAATAGGGGATTCCATTACAATAGAGGATACAGATTTAGATACGAATATCCTGACCCGGATTGTAGAATTAACCAAATCCCTGGCAAATGAATATAAATATACCCTGAAATTATCTGAGCATCTGGAACCACAGTTAATCCAACGTCTATATTCCGAACAGGAAGGTTTAAAGCAGAAAATCGAAATCGGGGACGTGGGAGATATTATCCGGTCCAGGTGGAGCTGGAGGACGTCAGAAGAATTAAGGACGATGGTCTTTGATACGGATGGTTATTTTGATATGGGAAATATCCGGCCTGCTTCAGTTGAAACCGGGATGCTGTCAGTAGGGGCAAAATCTACCCAATTTATTTTAAAGGAAGTTCAGGTTGAAGGAAATCATACCGGGGATAAATCCAGATTCTATGCCAGTGCAGGGGAATTAATTCATTTATCGATCGCAGAAGAAATTAGAACCTGGACATTATCCGAGAATACCCAGGATAGCCTGGTAGATGAGACCGCTTATTATATCTATGCGAAATGTATGAAGGAGTCTGCCTATACTGGGCAGATTATTGTTGATTCTGTTCAAAGGAAATTTGACGATGATCCCACTTATTATTATTTCCTGATTGGAGTATTACATTCGGTAGCTGAAGGGGTGCGGGGAGTATCTCTTACCTATGGACAGACGATTATTAACGGGAAGTTTATCACGACAGGCTCAATCATCGCAGACAGATTGAATATTTCCAATGTGGCTGACATAGGGAACATCATTCTCGGTAATACCGGATACATCCGGACCACCGGGAAAGATAGTTATGTAAGCCCTACGGGTAGTATCACCAACATTATTGATTATGGAGCAACTGTACCAGGAACTATCAAAATAACTTCTGCAATACATAATCTTTCAACTGGTAATGTAGTAGTCATCACAGGTACGACTAATTATGATGGAACTTATACAATTACTGTAGTTGATGCAAATGATTATTATGTAACTGCTACTTATGTAGCAGATGAAACATCTGGAACTTGGGAATTATCGATTGGTGGTATCTGGTTAGGGTACGATGTAGACAAGTATAAACTAAATATTGGGAACGCTTCTCATTATTTAAAATGGACAGGATCTGCTTTACAAATTAAAGGGGATTTATTAGCTGGTTTAATCGATGGCGCAGAATTTAGAGTAGGCGGCGAAGGAAGCGATCAAGAAATATATTTTAAAGATAGTGAAATTTATATGTATGACCATAAAAGCGTAACATATAAAGGTTTAGCTTTAAAATATTCAGCGGATATTTTTTATTATTTAGACTTTAACCCCACTACTGGTTATACGTTAATGGCTGTGGGGAAACCTTCAAATTATATGAAAATGGATTCAGGGGGGTTATTAGGACACATAGCTGGGGACAATTCAGTAAGATTATATCTGGATGCTGAATCTGGACAGAATATCTTTCATCTCCATGGCAATGGACAATTACAATTACCAAATTTAGCTTCTAATCCTACTGAAAATAATGAAATTGGACAAATTTGTATGGTAGGTGGAAACTTAAAACGTTGGGATGGAAATAGTTGGGTGACCTTCGATGGTGGCGGTGTATCTACATTTTTAGGACTGTCAGATACTCCCGGTAATTATAATGGCAGTGCTGGGAAATATGCAAAGGTTAATGCTGAGGCGAATGCTTTAGAATTTGCTGCAGGTGTAGGTGGTCTTACAGCAGCTGATATTGACACTTCTGCCAAAATTAAAGCAATAGTAACCGATGAAACGGGGACAGGGGCTTTAGTGTTCGGATTTGGCCCCAGTCTCAGCCAAGCCTTTTTGAATTTATCACTTTTTGATTTTAGTAATCCTTTAGATGCTGACCACACTTTTTCAGGACTTGTCGATGTTCAGCTTGTTGGCGAAAATGTAGTATTTGGACAATTATTATATTTTAACTGGACTGATAAAGAATGGAAATTAGCTAAAGCTAATGGGAATGCAACTATACCAGGATTAAGAATAGCCCTTGATTCTAAAGCTGATGGTCAGACTTGCCTAATGTTAGTCAAAGGCTATTTGCGTGATGACTCTGCTTTTAATTTTGCAGGGGCAATGGTTTATGCCAGTCTTACCCCTGGGTATATGACCGCTACCGCTCCCTCTGCTGCTGGCCAGCAGGTACAGAGGGTAGGGGTGGCTAAATCTGCTGATATCTTATTCTTTGATCCTTCTATGGATGTAGGTGAAATTTAATGGCAGTAATTTATGTTGGTCGTCCTGCAGTAGATAGAAGCAGTAGTACAACTGCTGGTTTTACTATGGTAAATCAAGGACTTGTCGCTGATGGTTCTGGAATAATTAATACCGTAGGATTCTATAATTACAGCATTTTAACAGGTACTGTGGTAATTATTTTTGAGCAGGTAGACGCTACACATTTAACTGCTCGTAGTTTTGTTGAAATAGCGGATGTAGCTGCCGGTTCAGAACAAATTATTACAGTAGATAAATTGGGGAATGCTATTTCCCTCCCAATTGAGATAGGGGATTTAATAGGCTTTTATAGTGCTACAGGTCTTTGTAGATGTGCTACTTCTGGATTTGATAACGTGTTATATACGCAATTCGACCAGCGTGCTTGTGTCAATAAGGCGTTTTCGTCTTACGCTGAGGATTGTATGAGTATGTATGGAACAGGTGCAACAGTTGCAGTGGGAATAAAATGGAATGGCGTAACTATAACTAAATGGAATGGGCAAGTAATTACCAAGTTAAATGGATTACCATAAAGCTGAGAACCCGAAATAATTGTAAATTATAGAAAAAAGATTTATAATGTTATTAGAAACTTTTCGCTGCTTTCATCGTATTATATATTGGTGGTATAAAGTTAATTTTAGGGGGTATAAGCGATGAAAAGGAAATATTTTTCGGTAATTTTATTTTTAATGTTAGGTATATTTTTATCGGGCTGTTGTTTATTTCAAAATTTGAGTGCTGATGTTGTAATAACTAAGTGGGAACAAGATTATTCCAATGGAA
>ENA-OVNA01000019-OVNA01000019.1-marine-sediment-metagenome-genome-assembly--contig:-NODE-19-length-6020-cov-2.471143_pt1 | contig 6020 bp, 8 predicted proteins | sample MGYA00250101_ERZ650185 | MGnify/ENA primary metagenome ERZ650185 (study PRJEB26730, sample SAMN04396783) | marine sediment metagenome | isolation source: Baltic marine sediment | place: Denmark...
GTGGGGGAGCCGCAGCTCCCTGAACCTGCTGTCCTTGGCCACCCGCTTCCAGTCATGCAGGCAGGCACGCTCGGCCCCCGGCTCCCTCAGCGTGAAGGCGGGGTGCAAGGTGGGGATGACCTTGACCACCCGCCCCTTGCGATCCTCGTAGCCAAGGATGCTGCCTCGCCAGTCAGTGATCTTGGGGCTGTCCTTGCCCCACAGAGCGCGTCCCATGAGGGCACGGAGGGCGGTGTTGCCCGTGGGAACAATGAGCCAGGGGTCGGTGAGGGCAGCGAGCCGCTCATGTAGATCATCCACGGCTTCGAGCAGGGCCTCACGGTTGACCGTCTCAATGCGGTTCAGGTGGGGCCGCTGCTGCCACACATTGGCGATGTAGAAGTCTGACCTCGCCAACCCAAAACGACCGAGCCAGCTCTCCCACCGTTGCCCCGAGGGGCCGACAAAGGGGCGGCAGTAGCGGTCCTCCCACTCACCGGGCGCCTCACCTATGAGGACCAGCTTGGCCCCTTTGCTGCCCTCGTCAGGAACAATGCCTGGCATGGCCTTCAGCTCTATCCAAGAGACCCATCGTACCGTGCTGCCAAAAGGGGTTCGTGGGCATGGTGTGGGCAGTATGTGTCAACGAGTAGTTGACTGTTTTCCTTATGATGAAAGGCTGCACAGCCGCAGCGAAAGTATAGGCGTGAGAGGTACGGGCCTAAAAACCCGGAGTTTGGATAGGCTGACACTGATTGAAGGTTGAGGCACATGGCTCTAAGGCAATAGCTCAGGCGCCATCGGCTTCCTCAGCGTGGGGGTTGCTGTGGCCACGGCAAACGTCTTCTCGTTGCAGCTCTCCGTGCTGAGCCCGTCCACACTCGTCACACGCACCTTCCACTTGTTCAAGGGTGGGCCTGGCGTGATGGGGATGGCGAAGGCGGTCCCACCTGGGGTGCCACAGGCCGGGGTGTGGTCTGGGGGGACCGGGATGGGAGTGAGCAGGGCAGGCGGATAGGTGGGGCCAACGAGAAGGCCGTTGCGCATGGCCTGGTAACTCTGCACGTTGGCGCGGTCTAGGTTGGGATCTTGGAAACTGAGGTCAGCGCCCCACGCTTGCCAAGCACAGAGCACGCCCATTGTGAGCAATGCGAGGACTATTGGCCGAGGCATCGCTTCACCCTCCGCTTCGCACTCCCTCCTACGACAAGCGGTAAGAGCATGAGCAGGCTCTGCACAAATGACCCCTTGCTCTGTGGGTTGATTTGGCACCCGCAGGCATTGCCAATCCCATCCAAGTTTTTGTCTTCTTGCCCTATGTTCCGCCTCATTGAGCAATTGTCAAGCCCATCGTCGGGAAACTCATCATTGTCCATGTCTATGAATCCGTTTGGATCTCCCTCCTGTTCCGCAACGGATAAGCATGCATTGCTCTGCACCTTTGAGCGCGCAACCCGAATGAGTGGTCCGTAGGGGTCATGCAGACGCAGCGAGCCTACATTGGGGAGGCCACAATAGAGCTTACAATACCCCATGAAACTTTCGCTCGCCGCACTTGGGCAGACGACTGCGCCCGTGTAACACTGCGCTGGGCACTGTTCAACAGGATGGATGCCGTCCATGGTATAGAAATCTGAATGTGCAATGCCAACGACATGGCCTAACTCATGGCTGATGCCGTACACATTTGCTCGCCACCTCCAGTTATGGCTTTGCGGGTCCCCCAACAGGTCATATCCGGCCCACGCACCGCCCATGGCGCAGGTCGGGGAGATCGCATGGCCACTGCCCCCGCCACCTGGATTTGCCCTCAGTGTGATGAGCGCGTTGGTGTGTCCCACGTTCTTGCGTTGCCAGTAGTCATACGGATCGGACTCCCCCAACGCTACTTGCACCCACACATGCGTTACCCGAATGTTGAGGTGGAGGTCTCGGCGGTACGTGGCCACCACGGTGTTGATTGTCTCACGCAGATGCGTGAGTAAAAACGCTTGATCGACGGTGGTGAGACACCCAGTGCAACCATAGTAGGGCATCTGGTAGTCTTGCCAGGTGCGGGGGACAATGATTCCAAGGTCAATGGTTTTCCATGTCCCTCCTCCACTAGGATAAGGTGGCACGGGCTCTAAAATACATGGGCCTGCTCCCGTCCCCTCTCCCTCGTATTCACACGGGGCTGCTGCTTGCCCCACACTTGCTCCTGTTGCGCCTGAGGGATAATGCCTTGAGGCACCTGTCGCTGGCTCAAGAGGGAACAGGAGAAGTTGCGCTGGGCCTTCATCATACCCGATTGTTGTCCCTGCCCACGTCTCCCGTGGATAGGTTGCGGACGCTGGAGCGACAATGCCGAGGAGAAGCAGCACCAGGATGCAGGTACTCTGCTTGCGTTGGCGTTGGATGAGCATGCACACAAGCGGGGCGAGTATCAGGAGCATCCCAGAGACCCCCCATGATGTCCCTCCCTTGTGCACCATGCATCCCCCTCCATTGGACATGGGCGCTACGCGCGGCGCGACCGCCACGGCGAGTACGTCATTCGGGAGCACGATCTCGCGCACGAATGCGCCGCTGTGCGTGTCGAATCCTACCCACAGCAGACTGCCCTCTTCGTCTACCATGACGTAGACCAGTGCGTCTGCAAGACTCATCTCTCCCGTGAGGCAACACGGGGTGACGATTTCTGGCAACTCCGTGCCACTGTCAAGGTCGATCCTCCGAATGGAACTTTGCGTCGTGATATAGGCGGTCTCTCCATCCACAGCAAGGTTCACATTGCCATAGAGTCGTGGCTGGATGAGGATTTCTCGCTGCACAGCGCCCGTGGTCTCCTCCCGCTCCACGAGCCGCTCTTGGCCACCCGCCTCCAACGTATATATCTGGGCGCGGGCGCTTCCCAGCATTGCTCCCAGTAACAATAAACTAACGATGAATTGTTTCATTGCCCTAAACACCTCCTCACCGTCTCCAGGTCCCACACCGTGATGGTCAATGGGTATCGCTGGTCGGTGATTTGCAATAGATAGATCATGGGTGGCCAGTTTGGCTCATAGCTGGGAGGCTGGGGCCAGAGCTGGCCCACGTCATTGACGAGGAGGACTGTGGCTGCGGTGGGCATGGTGGCAGCGATGAGGGCGGTGGTGAAGTCCACCTCTTGGCCCTCACCTTTCACAGCAACACAGGCAGACAGAATGATCCCAACTACCATTGCCCAAGGCATTGTCGTATCCTTTCCATGTCCCCATAGCGAATAATCGTTGAACGGTCCCCTTCCTGAAAAGTAATTAACCTCTTGTCGTCCATCTCTGCACAAGCAACAAAGCGATCTTCGGGGCTGAAAATGAGGTCCTCACTCAACAAGACATATCGCCCATCGTTGTCTCCAGGCACAATGATCTGCAACAATGTGCAATAGGCCTTCTCTTGCCCCTCCGCCTCCCGAATCCCAATACCGAGCACGCCCATGAGGAGCACAACAGCGGCAAGCAGTTTCCAGATTATGTCAAGCACAAAAACCTCCCGTTTGCTGCATGGGTCTTTCTCTCCGTCATCCCCTCACGGGGAAGGGAACACCAGGGGCCACGTCCCATGGGATACCTGCGACCTGGGTGAGGTAGTTGGTCGCCCCGTCTTGGCATTTCCACACACGAAACACTGTTGACGGCCATGGCATGCACCCCTGATGCTTAGGGACCTTCCCTAAGACTGTCATCGGACTCACGAGGAGGCTCCGCCCCCCGCACATGGTGCAAAGGAAAGTTCGCTCGGGCCACATTCCGTTTGCACCATGCACAGTACACCATCGGTGTCCGATCCTTCTTCGGCTTACGGGGGGCTTTGGCCTTGGGGCTCATTGCCTAGTCGTCGTCGTCATCCTCATCATCATCGTCGGGTGGCGGGGCTGCCGGCTTCTTCTTGGCCTTGGGAGGCGGCGGCGGTGCCTCATCATCGTCGTCATCATCATCGCCGGGAGGAGGAGCTGCCTTCTTGATTGCCTTGGGTGGCGTAGCCGCCTTGGGCTTTGCCGTTGTCCCGCCTGCAGGACTCGCGCTCGTTCCCGGCTCCATAGCTCCCTCGGAGAAGAATCGAACCGGGCGGGTGCGGTCAGTGCCATCCCGCTTGTCCTTCTGCAGGCGGAAGACGATCCCCACATGCGCGCCCACGGCCTTGACCAAGGCCTTCTCCAATGTCGTGCCGGCCACTTTGACCTTGGCTTGGCGCAGGCACTCAATGAGCAGCCGATAGAAGTTGTTGCCGAGGAGCTGCTGAGGGTCTTCCCCTTGTGGGTCCTTGTCATTGCCGATGGTCAAGTGCTCGAAGCACATTTGCCCTGGCGAAGGCTCCAGGCAGCGGAAGGTCAGGTTGACCATTGCCTTCCCTGTGGTGGATTCGCTCAGGATCGCTTCCTCGATCTCAAAAAGGTAAGCTACCCCTATATCGAACCCGGAACTTGGTAGTGGAACATCATCTGGAATTGGATGTGCCATCTGTCTGTGTCTCCTTTCTCAATGCAGGTTAGGGTTAATCGTCGTCCTCATCCTCGGGGTCTTCCGCTTCCTCAGCCTCCACGGGGGCCACGGCCTTGGGCTTGGCAGGCTTTCCCACCGGCTTTGTTGGGCCTCCGCCACTTGCAGCTTTTTGGAGCTTTTGACTTGCTGACTCTTTCTCAGGCTTGCGCCCTGGCTTCTGCCTGGGCACCATGAGCCCACTCTCCCTGACGATGCGGCAGACCTCCTCACCAATCACGGCGTGGGCCAGCATGGTTTCGTAATCTCGAACGGGCATTGCATCACCTCCCTTTGCTATTCGGTTACTTGTCTTCTGCTTCCATAGCCTTCTTCAAGGCTTTGTAGGTTGGCTCCACAAATTGCGGCATCCCCTCTATCATTGTCCCCGCCGCCCATTCCCCATCGGGCTGCACCTGAAGCCAGCGGGCCGCATTGCCATCGTCGTCCTGTTGCACGCACAGGTGGTAGAACTCGGTGTAGGCGGAGGCCAGGTGCTTGCGCAGCCGCCCAGGAGCATTGGGCACCCGGATGCTGTTGCCGTGTATATCGCTGCGGCTGTCGTCAATGTGGCACGCCACGCCGACATTACAGCGCAGGGAGCCGAAGCGCAACATGAGCTGCTCCTCCAGGGTCTCGGTCCCTGAGGCATACCACTGGCGGGGGTCCTTGGCCGTGGGGTTCAGCACGTATTGGGCGTGCTTGCGTGCCGCCAACTCCATGAAGGTCACGCTATCACACACGATGCTGGCCCAATTAGCCGCCTCCCCGTTCTTATCGAAGCGGGCCATCCTGCTCAGGAAGGTCTGGTACGCCTGCCCCGAGCGCGGATCAGAGTCAATGTAATGCTCCACTTGGACGAGCAGCTTGGCGGGGTCCTTCTTGCTGTGGACCTTCTGCGTGGGCACGCCCTTCACGTCTTCGAGGGGGCCAGGCACCCCTGCCCGCAGAAAGGGGGTTTCCTTGCCCAGCGGGTCCCAACTAAAAACGAGCATGGGCTTGGGCAGGGTGGCCAGGAAGGTGGACTTGCCCCCGGAGGGGTCACTGTAGACGATGATATGGAGGGGGCGAATCATATACACTCCCGCAATTGCCGCAACTGGTCGTATGTCAAGAAGACCTCGTAGTCAGGGACCTGCTGTTGTCGGTCTGTTGACACCGGAGCGTCTTTCCAGAAGGAGATGTTGGCTCCTCCTGTCCGACTTTCGACTCGCAAGTCAATGTTATCAATACGCAGAATGACAATCATCTTACCCTGTCACCTCTTAGGTAAAGGAGGCCTCACCCATCCCCCACGGTTGCTCGCACGTGGGTTCTGGGAGGAACACCGTGAAGGCGTGGGTGATGGGGAGGCCCCAATGGCTGAGGTTGCTGCTGCTGTCTTTCACGTGTCGGTTCCTCCCAGAGAACACACGGTGCCATGGATGAGGGGTGGGTGTCAAGGGATTTCATTCTCGCCCTGAGGTATTGTCCCTGCGTCCCCAGGAAACGCATAGTCAAATGGCTTCCACGGCTCGTGCTTGAACATCCCCCGCACAT
>ENA-OVNA01000020-OVNA01000020.1-marine-sediment-metagenome-genome-assembly--contig:-NODE-20-length-5784-cov-21.661468_pt1 | contig 5784 bp, 9 predicted proteins | sample MGYA00250101_ERZ650185 | MGnify/ENA primary metagenome ERZ650185 (study PRJEB26730, sample SAMN04396783) | marine sediment metagenome | isolation source: Baltic marine sediment | place: Denmark...
CATTTTGACGTTTACGATAGGCTGTGTGACCACATACGCCGTTATGTTAAGGAATGGTGGGCGATGAGCGAGCCTTCGGAACATATAAATAAAGTGCTCGGCTGGCTTGCGATGATGAAGAACGAAATAGCCGTAATGTCCGAAGATGGCCATTTTCAGCAGTGCGGATATAAAAATGTCGATACCGTCGAGGATGATATCGAAATACTCGCCGAGGAAGTCAATCGAACAGAGTTGCTTCAGGGGCATTAGAGATTCCTTTCTTGTAAAAACAAGGGAACGAGACCGTTTCATTCGTCAGTTTACATTCAACACATTCTGGGTTACATAGAGGTTTAGGATAAACTGACAGCTATGAAGATGTGTTGCCTCGTTCCCATTATCTCTTCTCAAAATCCGAATCCGATTCCCGCCGAATAAAAAACATCGCCTTCATCAAGCGCATACGATACGGACAGACTGCCGAACACCGATTCGTTAAACCACATATTTAGGCCGATTCCGAGGGCGAAATCATCTTTATCACCAATATTTAGATATTCGATATTTGGACGAAGTGATATTTTGTCATTGAGATCTATTTCAACACCACCACCAATGGAGATGGCAAAATCATCTTCATCATCGGATAGTTCGTATCCAAGATACGAAGTTTCTGTCTTTACTTTGCTCAGTCCGGCACCAATTCCTACAAACGGATCGACTTTTTTATCCGGCGTGAAATGATAATTGAGGCCACCGAGTAAAGCTATGGATGTCGCTTCAACATCAACGCCCATAAGACCGCCTTCCAACTTAGCGTAACCCAGACTGAAAATGGCATCGATATTTGTGCTGATCGGAATATTGATACCGCCGCCAAGCCCGAGAATCGAATCATCAATATCCTTTACAAAATCGTCCCCCGGCGTCATCTGACTTATCGAGAAGCCGATGTACCGCTTACCCAGCAGACCTTGAGCGGAGCCGGGCCGGACGGCGACCCCCAGGACCAGGACTGCCAGGATTGTGATGTGAATGATTGTCTTTTTCATGTTCGTTCCCCTTTCATAAATTGTTGATATTATGCAGCGCATAAAAAAAGGGCACCGCTAAATCGTGCCTATCCAAGGCCCGGCAAGGCCCAATGAGAAACACGTAAGCGATGCCCGTAAGCCTGTAGGCAAACGAGCACCGATTCCTATACGCCTTCTCATTTTTCAAAAACTTGCCGGTTTTGGATAGAACAATACAAAAACGCAGTACTTACATTATTTAATTGTCAATTAAGCTCTGTGATATTCCAACAGAACGAGCAAAATCCCCCATTTCATTAAATATATTGACCATTTCCACATTTTACCTCTCCTAAATAAGAACAAAGTTGTCAAGGAGTTTTCACAAATATTTTGTTATCTTTTCGGAATTTCACGCACTATAATTTAAGGATTAATATTTTTATATTAGGGGGCGAGAACTATGGAAAAAGCTCCGATTAACATCATTGAAATTTTCAAAAATATCAATATCAACCAGTCGCACTCTTTCGCTGAGGCTTTTTTTGAGCATTGGCAGAAGCACGACGTTCGAGTTTTTGTGTCAGAACTGCAAAGGACCGTGCAAAAGCCCGGATTTCTTCATCTAAGTCCTCATCGCTTGATTCGGGCTTAGGTTTACCTTCTATCAATTCTACCTGTTCGTGGGGGGTCAGCGTCAGCCACAACCTAATTGCGCCTTCAATTGCTCGGTATTTTGTATATCCACGACCATCGACTTGTTCAGAAAAAGCCTTTGAAAGCTCCTCATCTGCCTCAACTGTAAATGCTTTTCGATTCTTCATAATTTATAAAATACAAAAAATATTTTAGTCCAAAAACCTTATTATTTATTTATTATTGCGGGTTTTCTCATAAATTTATGGGAATTTGTGTTTTTATGTGTTTTTTCCCTTGACAAGATTGGCCCATTTCACCGATACTATAGAAGACATGATGCTAACCAATAACAAATCGTTTAATACACTTTTCAACAAAAGGCCGTTCGAAGTTGTTTTTCCGGCCCGCTCCTTGTTTGCCGTATCATCCTGGTTAGCATCAGAACTGCGGCAGGCTCGGGCGGGCCTTATTTCTTTTGCAACCTTCCTTAATAGGTGTATTGGGGCGCGGTCATTCACGGGCCGCGCCCAACACTTTTTTTCGATAGGTGACGAAAATGATCTTATTACGTTGCAGCGAAAATGTATTGATAGCATTGGTGGTTGTGGCCGGCCTATTATTAGTCTGTTGCTGGTTTCATTTTTTCTTCCGTCCGTGAAGGTAAAGTCGTCCGTGCCTGGGTTGGAACGTATCTGGCACATTTGATGGACAAAATAACATAACCGCCAGAGGAAGTCAAGGGAAAAATGAAAATTCCACAAAGACAACCTGAAAGCAAAGAAGAACGCATCGCGGCGTGGCGGGAGAATATCTCAAATCTGTTTAGCGGCTCGTACCGTAAACAATACGATAAGGCCATAAATAAAGAGTCAATGCGAGCGGCAATAAACAGCAAATGCCTCGATTGTATGTGTTGGCAGCAGGCAGAGGTCAAAAGGTGTGATATTATTACTTGCCCATTACATCCATACAGGCCTTATCAAGACACCGTAAACAAGCCCATATCGCTTGATTCTGCGCAACAGCGTGGCCGTGGAGAGGCATCTGACGAAAAAACTTTCAATTTACGTGCTACGGGCAGGAGTATCTCAATATCGGATTAAGAAAATGTTCTTTTACAAGTTAAGATAGGTAAAAAGCAGTTGAATAGCGTGCTTGATTATTGTATAATAGGGCCATACTGTGATATGGCTCGACCTCGAAAGGAGGATTATCATGTCGAGCACGACTATACAAGACCTGCGAGAAACGTATCTCACAGGGAACAAACGCATTAAATGGTCAACAATACAACTGACTGACAGGGCTTTTCGCTATCTTTTGAGAGCGATTGGGAACATGGAGCTTAAATACATGACAATGGAACACGCCGAGGAATTTCAACTATGGCTCCTCAATCGTTTTGCAAAGACATCGTGTAATATCTACATGAAAGCAATTCGGCCCGTCTTTCGGTTCGCAATCAGGCGCAAATGGATGAAAGATGATGTGTTCGCAATCCCATTGATTAAGGTCACCGAAGACCGCGAGCGCATTTACGACCCACAGGAAGTCGAGCGTATTCTTGAGGCCACAAACCAGATTTGGAGGCTCAGAATTATGCTGGCAATTTCGTGTGGACTCCGTAGAGCAGAGGCATTGAACATTACATTTAGTGATTTAGACTTTCAGCGGAAGCTCATTCACGTCCAGCCTAAAAAAGAAACCCAACGAACCTGGGCTTGGGAACCCAAAGGTAAAACTTGCCGAACATTGCCGATGCCGGAAGAAGTGGAAGGATTGATTCAGGCCCAGCGGGAAGAACTGCCGAACGATCAGCCATACGTATGCCTATCGGAGATACGGTATTGGAGACTAACGCAATTGTTGAAGAAGGGCCAGCTTTCGGAAAGGATAAGACTTTGTCCCGACGAGAATTTCAGTAAGCCTTTTAAGTTGATTCTCAGACGGGCGAATGTCTCGGATGGCACTTTTCACGATTTGCGGCGCACCTACGGAACTTTCATGGCCGAAGCGGGGATACCTCAGCACGAGCTTGCATATTTGATGGGTCACAACGATACGAAAACAACCGAGAGATATTACATCAAAATAAGGCAAGGACACGTCATAGAGAGAGCACGCGGCCTTGCCGTCAGTCGAGCAGTCGGGGTGATAGGATTTGAACCTACGGCCTCTTGCTCCCCGAGCAAGCGCTCTAACCAAGCTGAGCTACACCCCGAACAAACTATTTTGTTAAACATAACCTAATCATGACCCCCAGCCACACGGCCGGGTCAAACGTACAAAACAAAAGAGCTGTATCACAGTATAGCTTTTGAAATGGCCGGGCTCCATCCGCTTTTTATCCTCTCCCTCAAGGACCCGGCCGCAATCATAACTTTTCATCAACCTCATTCGAGGTCAGGTGCCGAATTGCAAAACGCCGGTTGCCAAAGCTCGGCGGAAGGGGCAATTCCGTTCGGAGACCCTCGGCACCTGTTTCTTGTGAATCTTCATAATGCCAGCAAGGGGCGGCTTCAATCCACCTTTGCCGGTCGCATTGACCGTCTCAGGCTGGCACCTTTTTGAGAGGAACTAAAATGATAAACACAGAATTTTTCCTGATGAAAACAGCGTTAGGCGCAACATACAAATCGTTATCAAGGCAGGCTGACAGGAAAGAAACGCACAGGACTACACATCGCACGATGCAGGAAGCCCCGAGAGCCTGTCTTAAAAGGGAGAAAAAGCCGTGAGAATCAAGTTAAGAATCAAGCTGGTCAGAACCAAGCATGTCAACGTGCAGTTCGTTTCGGCTGTGCTTTGGCTGCTGTGGCTCGGAGCAAAGTTGTAACAGAAGAAAGAGAGGAAATCATGTCAACGAATTTAGATCGTTTCCATAACGCCACACCCGAAGCCCCGATAGAAGTTGGAACCTGCAGGGCTTGCAGCGGAACCATCTATGACTACGAATTGATGCGTTGCGGCGGGTGCGAGGAAGAAATCCACAAAAGCTGCGCCGAGACGTGCGACGAGTGCGGTCACGATGGCTGCAAGGCTTGCCTGACGGAAACAGAGGACGGCCTGCTGCTCTGTGAAGCATGTAAGCCGGAGCCGGAAAGCGAAAAGCCGGTGACATTGGTTGACGTGGTCAGGGCGGCGACGGAGAAACTGTCATAGGAAAGAGAGAAGATAATGTCGATAGAAATTTCCAAACTCACTGAGGCAGACAAGGGCCGGTGGGTCCTGTACGTAGGCATCGCCGGTGAACGCGAGAAGGGCCGCATCAAGTCATGGAATGATAGATGGATTTTTGTGGTCTATAATTGCGCTGGCGAGTGGGACGGCTACGAGAATTACACGGCTCAGGCCACGGAACCGTCGCAGTTATGCTTTTTGCCGGAAAGTGAGGTGTCATGTCAAAACTAATTCCATTAACTCAGGGCAGATTTGCGATCGTTGATGATGAAGATTATGAGTGGCTTAATCAATGGAAGTGGTTTGCTTACAAAGACAAAAACTCGCCTCATTATTACGCTGCCAGAGGCATCTGGTGTGGCAAAAAAACCAAGTTAATATTTATGCACAGAATGTTAATCAAAAACAAAGGTAAAGGGTATGTAAGAGACCATGTTAATAGAAATTCATTGGATAACAGAAAACCTAATTTGCGTATATGCAAAATATACCAGAATTTTATAAATGCTCCATCTTATATTGGCAACTCGAAATTCAAGGGCGTTTATTGGAATAAGAACATAAAGAAGTGGCATTCGAGGATCGGGCACGAAAATAAAAGAATACATCTTGGTTTTTTTAAAAAAGAAATAGAAGCGGCGAGAGCCTACGACAAGAAAGCGAAAGAGTTGTTTGGCGATTGCTGCTATGTAAATTTGGGAAATTAAACAATGTCACCAATAAACGAAGTTGAAAGGCTGAGGCGTAAGGGCTATATCGGTTCTTCCGATATGGCCGCGATACTCGGATTTGACAATTACCGGAACGCCTATGACGTTTGGTTAGACAAGACAAACCGGACGAACGATTTCGAGCCGACCGAAGTTATGGAGGCCGGGACGTTTTTTGAGGTTGGAGTAGTGGATTGGGCAGAAGTGCAGCTCGGCCCATTGCGAAGAAACGTCGAACTGTTTCTTGAAGAGTTCCACCT
>ENA-OVNA01000021-OVNA01000021.1-marine-sediment-metagenome-genome-assembly--contig:-NODE-21-length-5763-cov-4.905733_pt1 | contig 5763 bp, 10 predicted proteins | sample MGYA00250101_ERZ650185 | MGnify/ENA primary metagenome ERZ650185 (study PRJEB26730, sample SAMN04396783) | marine sediment metagenome | isolation source: Baltic marine sediment | place: Denmark...
GTTAAGACGTGACCCATCACTATCTAATTTGGGTACAGAGTTACGCAAGGTAGGTGTACATGAAAACTATCATAATTTATACAAAGAGTTAGCCTATCAAATACCGCCGGTTGCCGATATTATAACAATGGCGGTACGTGAGGCATTTACGCCCGCTATAGCTGCAAGGTTCGGGCAATATGAGGATTTGCCCTCAGAGTTTGTTACATGGGTACAGAAAAAAGGACTTAGTAAAGAATGGGCAGAACGATATTGGGCGGCTCATTGGTCGTTACCGTCACCACAACAGGGCTTTGAAATGCTACATAGAGGCATAATCGGTAAAGACGATTTGTATATGCTTATGAGAGCATTAGACATAATGCCATTTTGGAGAGATAAGCTTATCGAAATGGCATATACTCGGTTTACAAGAATTGATATACGCCGTATGTATAATATTGGAGTAATGAATGAAAGTGATGTTAAAGCTGCTTACATACGAATAGGGTATAACGACAATGATGCAACTCTGATGACCCGTTTTGTGGTGAAACTAAAAGAGCAAACAGACGAACGGAAACAAGCTGCTAAGGTTAAGGCAGAACAAGCCGAGCAAGAGGCTAAGGAAAAAGCAGCACAAAAAGAACAAGAGGCTGAGAGAAAAGCCTTAATACCAAAAGTATCAGAATTTACAACCGCTCAGACCTTAAAATTCCTTACTGGAAAACTAATTACACAAGAACGAGCGATACATGAGCTTGAATTATTAGGGTATAATGAGGAACGTATTAAGGTTTATCTTGCCTCAGTAACACCCGCACCATAATCTTCATCTATGTAAAACGGTTTGACTATTCCTGTATCTGTCACAATGCCCTTAGTATAGGTTCTTGTAAGATGTTTAGTTATAGTCTTTACTGTATAAGTATTTATGTCACCCGAATGTAATAAGCCCTTGAAACTTGACCACTGTTCTTGTGTATAAGTGCAGTCACCTATCATTACAGCGTTTTTACGTATTCCTTTTATAACTGTTTTTGAATCTGTCTCATAGTCTTTAAGACCATGTATAATTAGTTTGTTAGTTGTTTCCTCATGTTTCATATATCCGAGCTTTGTCTCATGTATAATACTACTTATATTAGCCATACCCTTGTCACTTAGTATTAAAGAATCTGTATCACAATAATAGTAGTTGCCTAATCCGGCTAACTTCATTAGTGACCATAGATACATTCTACCGTGAGCCGTGACGTGAGATGATATTGCAGGAAAAGAATTGTAAGACTCACTATAACTTTTCAATTCAAACAATTCACCTAATAAGTATCTTAATCGCATAACTCTATTAGACTCATAAGTGAATAGTAATTCTTCTCTATCTGGCTCATTAGGACAATCAGCTATTTTAACCCAGTTTTCAGCCTTTTGTCCCCACTTACCATATAAACTATTAAGTAGGTACTTACATAAATTCTCGTATATGGGTACACCTGCCGAGCTAAAATCCTGCCTTAGTGTGTATATAGTATCAACATAACTTTTGAATATGTTTGCACGCTCATAGACAACACAATCATATACATCTTTTATATGCCCATGTTTTAAGGCATATTCTATCTCAGGTGTGCATAAAGTTGTGTCAAATACACCTATCGGAAATAAAGTACGCTCACCTTTTACAGCATAAACAGGCTCATTAGTATCAATTCTTACCCTTGCCACAACCGCTTTAGTCTTTAGGTATTCGGCTAATGCTTTAATAGTGAGGCTCTTTTCTATATGCTCATATTTTACAGGGTAATCATTGTTACGCATAACAAAAGGGTATAGACTATTTACGTCAACTATGTAGTGTGTTTCATGGCTAAAATTACCAATATAAAAACATTCACAACGTCCGCCCTTGTAGCTGTCACGCTCTAATTTAATAGCCTCAGCGTTGTTGTGTATGTATATTGGTGTATGGTAGTGACGTAAAAGATATGCTGCCATAGCTGTTGACGCTCTTGTATAACATAGCCGTGATATTGTGTTGCCCTCAAGGAAACGTATAAACTGCCTGAAATTCTCAAAGTCTATAAGTACATCATTCTTGCAATAGTCAATTAGTTGTTGTAGTGTACAAGTATCAAAATCAATAGCCATTTTAGGAATACCCAAACGCTCACCTGTTTTGGCAAGTGACTCAGGAAACCAATTCATAGAATCAAGAAACACTATTGACTTATTACCCTTACGTACATGTACAATAACTGATACACCATTGTTATGGAAAAACTTTAGTTTATAACCTTCTTTACGTAAACTTTCCCAGCCTTTTAGAATTGTAAAATCAAATACAATGTTCCGAGCTATTATCCACAAACGCTGTTTAGGTAAACAGTGGGTGAAAACAAAATCCCAAAAGCTGGCTATGTTATCATAATACAGCCATTCGTCTTTTTCCTTATGCCTATCATAAGCCCGACTGTAATAGCATAACCAGCCTAACTTAAAATGCTGTTGTATGTCACCATGTATATCTTTTGTTTGTGTTGTCTCTGTATCAACGAATACAAAATGTCTCGGAATAGCCATTGTCTTTTCACGCACTAAGACGTGAGCCGACCTGTTTATACTACTCATTAGTTATTCTACCTCAGTTGGCTTTATAACCTTACGATAAAATCCGACAGCCTCAACTTTTGACAACTTTTCCTGTCCATAACGCTCATACGTTGACCACTTTTCTATTATAGCTTCTTCTACCTGTTTAGGTGACAACGGTACATCGGCTTGTATAGTCACCATACGTTGTGTTAACGGCTCATCAGGGTGTGTACGTGACCATGTATTCGCTTTATATATGTATTCTTTATTGTATCGCCATTCAACATCGGCAAAAGTAGTAGGTGAGGGTATTCTGTCTTTACGCACATATTTGTACGCATCCTTTTTAGCTTCTATACTGTTTACTGTTCGCCAATCTGCAAACATATCTGTACGCCTGTACGATAAGCCCTTAATTCTTAATTGTTTTATCCAGCTACCAGCACTTAGACCGCTCTTAAAAACTGAGGGTATAAGTTTAATTGCAATAGCCCGTCTTAGTCCGAAAGCTATAAATGGCATGACTAACTCCTTTTAGTAATCCTATACAATCCTTGTGGTGCTATATACTTTTATATATGTCTTGTGCTAACCCGTCCAGTGTTGCTATGCCCTCACCTAAAGCTGTAACGCCTTGAAACAACGGATATGCTTCTATGTAGGCCTGTTCTTTTTCGATGTCACCCTGCATATCAATTACAGCTTGTGTTTGTCTTAACTGATTTACTATTAGTGTTAACGCCGTATTTATATGGTGTGTTGACCAATCAAAGTTTCGGTGTATGCCCTCAAAATGTTCTTTTAACTTGCCCCTTGTGTTACCAGCCATTTTTAACTCCTTTTAATAGAAGGTGACGCCCTGCATTTGGTATACAAGGCGTCACCCTACCGTAAAGACATGTAAGGCTTAACTTATCAAAACCGCCTGAGCTTCTTTTATAGCATCGGCTATCATATCCGGCTCAAAGTCACTTTTCTTTATGATATTAAGACGGGTGAAAGTCTCAGGCTCAGCTATCGTCTTTACTTCATAGGTTGCATTTACGTCACCCTCAGTACCGTGACGTATAATCATAAGTGCGTTTGTGGTAAACTCACCCTCATGTTTACTGATTTTACGAGCTAACCGCTTGCCACAAATTAGCAACTGAAAGCCCTCATCAGTGACAATCGGACACCCTATCCGGTCGTTTTCCTTGCCCTTGTACATACCCTTCATAAGTACAGGTAAGTCAACAACTATGCAAATTATCACTTCCCCGTCACCACTTAAAAAGGTAAAATTACCGCCGCCAAACTCCTTCATTTTACCGCCCCATGTTGTTGCTTCTGTTGGTACTTTTTCCTTAGCCATAATTTAACTCCTAATCTAAAATATACTGTTTCTATGTCACTTACGTAGTGACAGTTTAGTTATCAGAATAGAACATCGGCTTAATCTCTTTTACTTTAGGCTCTGTAATTTCAATCATCATATCCATACAATCTGTTGTCACCTCATTTATTGTTTCTTCTACCTTATCAACTGTTTCAACTATGGACTTAGCCAGCAAAAGAGTATTTCTTTTGTCTGTAATGTCAATATCAGCCTTGCAATCTATTACAAACATATTGCCCATATTAGCATCTAATACCGTTATAGTTAACATGATTTAACCCTCATTCTCTGTATTGGTTCGCTTGCGTGTTTCATGCTCAGCTATTTCCTTTAACATCATAGCACAAGTGTCAAAGCCCTTACTTACACACAATATTAAAGCTTGTGACTTTGGTATGCTATAACCTAAAGCTATTTGTGTGAGTAAACTAATTTCAAGCACATCAAGTTCAACAGTGTAGATATTGTCACGCTCTTGCACTACTTTAATCATAATGTCACCCATTCAAATAGTCATATTTACCTAACCACTTACCGTCACAATATATTGTAAATGGACTTTCAACATACGGACTATCACCAATATCACAATAACAAGCCGTAGTAAAAACAGCATATAATTGCTTACCTGTTAGTTTGTGTGTATATTCCCATACGCTTGCAACGGGACAAGAAGTGCCTCTACATTCTTCTATCATACCTATAACATATTCTATCTTTTCTACTGTCATAACTCACCCTTCCATCCTTATCTCTACAACACCTAAAAATCCGCTATGGTCATAAACATGATACACTAAGTCACCCTTGTGAATAAGGACGATAGACCGACTGTCATATTGCTGTTGTAAAACATTGATAAGGTAACGCTCTGTTTCATAAAGTGTATCGGCAGAAATACGGAATATCTGCCTTGCCAGCCTATCGTCAAAACGCTTTATTGCAATATTGAACATAATTTGTATATATCTTATATATTGTTATTATACCTATATGGCTTGCCTTAGACACCTAATCCGTTAGGTACATAGACTGCTAAGGTTTGTTGTCAATAACTATGCAAGCCATACCTCAGCGAATTAGTTTGGTAGTTTGAAACCGCCGTCACTTCCTGCCTTGCCTGCATACCTGTCTTTAACATTGTTTACCGCAGCTTGTAAGGCAGCTATAATAGCATCGGTTTGTCCGATGTTGTAGGTATATGCCTTAGTTGCACAACTGCCTACCAATTCGATAGCCTTAACTGCCTTGCTTACTCTTGGCCTGACTACCCTTGCAAACGCATCCTTTTTGGCTTGTACCTTTTCTGCCTCTGTTAATACCTTACCAGTTGTTTCACTTTTCTTAGCCATTTTCTTAGCCCTTCCTTAAAAGTAGTTTCTTTAATTCACGCCGGTATCGACGTAACAATTTTGTTACAGCTACGCTGTCGTCACCCATACGTTGCAAAACGCATAAATGGACTATGTTTCTCTTTACCTTCTTAATCTCTGTATCAATGTTCATTCTATCACCCTCACTGTTTACCATAATGCAAGTGTTACTAATATTGTAAGCCATATTATTCTTTTAGCTGTATCCATATATAAAGTATAAAGTATAATCGGACTAATTGCAATAGCAAATATAATATATTATCAATAAATGTACTTGACAACTATCTCTCTAAGTGATGGCCTCGATGCCGGTATTTGCAGGTAGTGACTTTAGGTGGTGACATTAGGTAGTGACTGTCACTCTGTATGTCACCCTATCGGCAATGTCACCCTGTTTATGTCACCATGTCGTGACATAGGTGGTGACATTGTAAT
>ENA-OVNA01000022-OVNA01000022.1-marine-sediment-metagenome-genome-assembly--contig:-NODE-22-length-5704-cov-3.022747_pt1 | contig 5704 bp, 4 predicted proteins | sample MGYA00250101_ERZ650185 | MGnify/ENA primary metagenome ERZ650185 (study PRJEB26730, sample SAMN04396783) | marine sediment metagenome | isolation source: Baltic marine sediment | place: Denmark...
TCCAGAAACCATTCATATCATCTACCCAGCCATAAAATTTTATATTATTTTGTAATCCCATTTCTTTAATCATATATTCCAAATATATTTTATATCTTAATTGTTGGAATGAACCTGCCACGTGTAATTTATATTTATTATCAATATCAACTATTTTCTTTAATATTTGCAAGGCCATTTGAGGATTCTTTTTATGGTTAATAAATCCAACCCAGGCTATATTATGTCCGGATTGTCGCTCTCTCCATGGAGTAGAATCTAGATCAATTCCATTAGAAACGATTTCTATTTTAACTTTATTATCAATGTCCGGAATAAATATTTTCAGAATTTCCTTGATATGGGGGGCCACTAGAACCAATCTATTTACTACATTCCAATTGATTTGTTTAGGAAAATTCTCGAATGCTTCATAGGCATGGAGTCTTACTATAACTTTCTTGCCCTTAATCCCTTCGTAATTTGTCCCGATAATTGCCACTTCATTGGCCCATTCCAGCCAGACTATATCTGCCCAGTCAATTGCATTATATACATCTTGCTGACTTCTAATTATAAACTTCCTAACGTTATAATCGCCTGATAATCCTTCTATTATCGGGTCAATGAATTGGTCGAGTCCTGCAGCACATAAAATGCTTATCTTTTTCATTCATTCTCCTTTTTATGGCTCAAATTTTTCTCCTGATTCTCTGGCAATTGCAATTCCCTGTTTAATGGCTTTTAATTTTGCTGCTGCTTCGGATCTTTCATTGCCGGCCGTATAGGTAAAACAAGATTTATTATTTTCTCCGTACTTCCAGCCTGGTTTATTGTCTTTACTACATCTTACTAATGGCATATTTTTCACCTTCTTTGTTTTTTTAATTTTCTTCTTTTCATAGGGCATATAATCAATACCTGGAAATTTTTCAATAAGCTCTAAACTGCCGTCAGGTTTTAGAAAAGGATTTTTATTTTTATCTTTTTTTATTTTAGTCATTATTTATTCAACCACCTTTTATATTTTATTCCAAACTTTTCGGCAAATGCCTTCATTGCTTCATGAGTATGCATTTGACTTGTTACTTTTGCTGCGTATTCTGTTATTTCTTTATAGCGATCATTCGATATTCTACCATATAAGGATACCTCTTCTTTTATTATCTTATCTCGAGTTGAATTATACATTATTTGATATTTATCTTGGAATATACTATTTTCTATTCTGAAAAGATCTTTTACTTCGGCCCCGGAATGCGGAAACTTCGTGCTGTCTATTATTTTAGCACTATATTCGTATTTATTCCCTATTGCCCTTATTTCAGTTCCTCTTTTATATGCTCCTAACATGTTAAGATCATCTCCGGAAAAACTGCTCCCAGAAGGATGATTATGTGTAAATAGCATATTATCGACATTCATTTGATTAAATTCTTCCGGTGTGAAATTTACATAATTCCTGGCACCGGATTTTTCAAATACTATATTCCCTTTTGTGTCAACCGCTATACAATGTTCTATTTTTGCATCAGCGTATTTCTTATTAAATTCTTTTATTCTCATTAATTGCATATCTGTCTTTGGGGCCCCGGGTATAGTTGTAACCGCTGTTGGTATGTTTCCTTTAAGTATAAGATCTTTTGTAAAATTATCTCTAATCCAATATGGTATATTCTTATACCCCGCTATTGTTTTAGCATTTATATCTAGCCAGTTCTGGGCATTCGCAGGTATTTTTGTAATATAATTAGACTGGTCGATTTGGCCAGTTTTCATAAACTTTAAAGAGTCCTTATCATTTAGCATAATTGAAGTTGTATAACATAAGCAACCAACGTGCCAGGTCATAAATATAAAACCTTTTGGATATTTCCCGACTAGATCATCGCACATGTCGAGCTGGGGATGAGAAGCTGATAAATGAACCTCTATTCCGGTTACAAACGGTAACTGCTGCCTTCTTGTATAATCGCTCATTCGATAGGCCATGTTTATTTCATTTTTGGAAAGCCTCAACGCATTTTTATAAGAGCTTCTATAGATCCCCGCTCCTGGATGGTAACCTTTGGCCGCCTTGCTTAAAACAAGTTTCCCTTCCTGTCTAACTCTTCTGAATAATCTATTCGGTTCATTCAAATATTGCTTAATATCTCCTGCAATTTCAGCCGCACTTTCTCCGGTAGATATCCCCGAAGCGAGATAAAGTTCCAATTGATCCTTTGCTCCATTCGTTAGATTCCAAACTCTTTCGCTTAGGTTCATTCCCGCTTCTGTTCGGTTAAGAAAAGTATCCAGCGCCTCTAAGTTTAATTGATTAAATGAAGGTGATATAAGATCTTTGTTTAGTTTTATTCCTTCGGCCCAAGTCCCCACCATTTTATTATTCTTAAGATTGGCCATATCCCAATGGCTGACAATCCCCTCTTGTATGTTGGTTTGGATATCTTTATTGAGTTTGTTTAAGATTACATCTACCTGTTTTTCCAGTCCTTTGTTTATTTTATAGAAAGAGCCCTGGAATATTTTAGTTGGATTTTTCATCTCAAAAATGGCGGTTTTCATTGCTAAATCCCTGGACGCCTGTTTCAACACTGCTTCGATTTTTCTGTTGCGTATGATCATGTCCAGCATATTCCTGTTTTCAAATTGCTCTTCGATCCCCATTTAAGGTTCCTTTCTTCAATAAATTTATATTTTCTTTGTCGGCCATTATCGTTACTTCGGGATATATTCCTTTCTTTATTGCCGCCTTAATCAAAAATTTAATATCCTTGCTCAAACATTTACCACCTGCCCCCCTGTATCCATCAAACAATGGATCGAGGTGCATTGCGTTGATATATTTATCTAATTTAAAGGCCTCGAATAATTTATAATAATCTGCCCCGTATTTTTGACAGATATCGTATAGTTCATTTCCAAATACTACTTTTATGGTATACAGGCTATTTAGGGCCACCTTCAATAATTCTGCTTCGATTGGTTTCATCATTATTATTTTATTTTTATTATCTGGCACACGCTTGAATAGTCTTTTAAATATCTCGAATACTTCTCTTTTTTTGGTCCCTATGATTATTTTATCAGGACAGATCTCATCTAAAAATGCTGTCCGTTCCCGTAGAAATTCAGGCAAATAAACAAATTCTCTTTTATATCTTTTTACAAATTTATCTATCATCCCCGGTATAATGGTGGATCTTATAGCGATTATTCCTTTTTTGTTATTAAGGTTTATATAGCTTACTGCCATTTTGACATCTTCAAATTTCATGTCGGCTTTGGTAGGTACGCATACGAATATAATTTCGCATTCGGAGATATCATCAATTAGGCCTTTAACCGAATCGTATTGTTTAACCGGATAATCCATATCTTTTAATAGACTGGCAAGGCTCTCACCGATAACTCCACAACCCACTATGCCAAGATTCATTCTTTTAGGCTTCATAAGATTCTCCTAATTTTGATGTCTCTCCCTTTTCCTTTTCCATTCTTTTAATATCTTCCTCCGCATCGCTCACAAGCGGGTTTTGCCTTACGGCCTCATCCTGGCTCATTATCACATCTCCACCGCGAGCTGTTGATAAAGATTTCACTAATTCAGTTACACTCTTAGGCAAAATATCCCCGAATTGAATCGATATATCCAATTCTTCTAGGCTCTGTTTGGATTTCACATCGGTTATTGATAATATTGCTTTTAATAAATTTATTCTTCTGGTCAATCCCTCTCCGAATATTTCTTCTTTATCTTTTGCCTTTAGGATTGAATCCATGAAAAGGAATTTGAGAGCTTCTCCAGATGTTTTAGTCAGGCCTTGCACGTTATTGAAAGACAGATCTGGGGTCGAGGTTATAGAATAAATAATATCCTTTAAAGTCTCATATTCTAATTTCACGGCTTCCGGTGCATGTGTCCAGGTCAGATATTCTGCATCTCCATATTCTGTTTTGCCTTCAGGCCCAGTTTCCCCGGTAAACCGTAACACCTTGCCTACCTCTCCCTTTTCCGGTGGATTGGTTATCTTCCCTTTGATCTTCAATGTAGGAGAACCAAAATAATCGTTGGTGTCCGCTGATTTTGAGACTAGCATTTCTATTCTGTCGATTTCGCTTTGCACGTCTTCCCATTCTGTCTCGGCTTGTTGATAATATATAACGGGAATTTTGCCGTATAGATTTTCTTTCTTCTCTACCTGCCAGGCTTCCTTTTTTATTCCGAAAAAGGAATTTTCAGCAGTATAAACATCTATATGTTCGTAAGTTTTTTCGTCTATGTCTTCTAATTTATACCGTCTCGTGAAGGCATCCAGATCACCGTTATTATCAAAGTGGGAATATATCTCATCGCCATTTTGGTCACATAATAGAACAACTTTGATATGTTTTATATTATCGCTGTCGATTATTACATACCAAAGCTCAGCTACCTTCGTTTCTACAAATAGCCGGCGTGCCAGTTTTTTATTGAAATAATCTAATTTATTTTTATTCCAGATATTATCTATCAGATCAAAAGTTTCCTGGTATTTATCATCTTTATTATTTAATATCAGCTTAGCGGGTTCACCGAACAAAAAGGATACTGCCATATTGACGATTTTCTTTTGATGTCGGATGACCAGTTTGGCCTGGGGAATTGTTTTTAATGTTGCCCCTTTTCCGATGGTCTTTACGGGCCTGTTGAGGATGTCATGTTCCCCTTCGTACTGCTTTTCGTAATCCTCTATTTTTCGCTCCACCGGGTCTTTACACAGGATAGTAGTTAACTTCGAAAAATCGCTTTCATACTTTTCTAAAATCTCTTTTATGTTCATAATAAACTCCTCTCATTTACCTATTTTACATAACACTGATTATAGGTCCCTTGTTTTTTTTTATTTACTCTTAAAATATTCCCAGTTCCTCAGCGGTATAGGGTTTTTCTTCTTCCCTCTCAAAAATCCGGTCATTGAGTGCATAACGGATCTGGTCCATAAAATGATTAAATTTATCTACCGGTACATTAATAACATTGCCTTCTTTGTCTTTCTTCCACTGATATAGTTGGATTTCGTTAATCGCGTTCTGGCATTTCCTGTCAATTATAATTTCAAACTGCTTTAAATATTGAATACCAAAATTGACACTTCCCGGTCCTTTCTTGGCCGCCAGGGCATTTATCTTATAACTCCTTAATTCTGCTATTGATTTTGGTTCGGAAGAATCACACCTTATATATTCCACACCAATAGCCGGTTTCAGCTTTGATGCTATAACATCATTGGTCAATCCGAGCTCATATAATAATTCCTGCAGTATATATAATTTCTTCCCCTTTATTGCCTGCCTTCCTGCTGCAGTGGGATCATTTGCAAACCCAAAATCCAACCCATTATAATAGGTCCCGAATGTATTTTTAATTTGAGTAAGATCCTCAATTTTCCAATTGGTGAAGATTAAATCTCCTAAAATCCCCCAGTTCCCTAGAGTGTAGACATCTCTGTAATAAGGATCTTGCTCATTCTCCAGCTCATCTATATCATCTTGCTCTAAGAACCTTAAGTTATCTTTGTAGGTTGTTTTTAAAATCGATAATTTATCATCGTGGTATTCGGTTTCGCCTTCTACCCAGTTTTTGAAATATTCTTTGAATATCCAGTGAGTCCGGAAAATGGGGTTAAAACATAATGTTAACCGCTTTAATACTTTAGATTTGCCCCTCAATCTCTTATATAAT
>ENA-OVNA01000023-OVNA01000023.1-marine-sediment-metagenome-genome-assembly--contig:-NODE-23-length-5460-cov-2.653910_pt1 | contig 5460 bp, 11 predicted proteins | sample MGYA00250101_ERZ650185 | MGnify/ENA primary metagenome ERZ650185 (study PRJEB26730, sample SAMN04396783) | marine sediment metagenome | isolation source: Baltic marine sediment | place: Denmark...
GGACAAAGCTCTTCCATGAGATCAAGGCGGGTAGGGTGAAAAAGCCTGAAAGCTGTTCTCGCTGCCGACTCCGCAAGTCTCGAATCCTTGGACACCACCACGACTACCGAAAGCCGCTGGACGTGGTGTGGCTCTGCGATTCCTGCCATGGAATCACGCACCGAAAGGCCGCATGAGCTTGATCGTCCGTGGCTCCGGCCGACCCGGTGCGTACCACCTCGCGAGCGGGGCGCGCGTCCCCTCCGTCACCACCATCACCGGCGCGCGCAAGTCGAATGTCGAAGGGCTGCTCGTGTGGGCGAACGAGCTGGGCAAGCAAGGGCTCTCGCACCGCGACGTGCGCCAGCAGGCCGCCGACGCGGGCTCGACGGCGCACACGATGGTGGAGAACGCTATCCACGGGCGCGATCCCTGGGAAGGCATTCCCGAGCTGGACGACCAAACGCGCACGCAGGCGGGGCAAGGCTTCTCGGCGTGGCAGGACTGGAGCCGGGTGATGGCCGTCGATTACGTGCTCACCGAGACGCCGATGGTGAGCGAGCACTTCGCCTACGGGGGGACTCCCGACGCGGTGGGTCACGTCGATGGGAAGCTGGCGCTGCTCGACTGGAAGTCTGGCAACGCGATCTACGGAGACCACTTGATCCAGGCCGCCGCTTACAACCAGCTCTGGACGGAAGTGTACGGTGAGTCTCGTGGAATCCTGGAAGCGTGGTACATCCTGCGCTTCGGGAAAGAGCACGGGGATTTTCACCTGCATTCATATCCGTGCGAGATCATCGCGATGGGCTGGCGAGCCTTCACTCATCTGCGCGAGTTGTACCAGCTCGACAAGCAGCTAGGGAAGGTCGCACGATGACCTCCATCAATGGCCGTTTCTGGCGCTACGTCGATGACTCCGATCCGGCTGGAGACAGCGCAGATCGAATCAATGAGGCTGCCGACGAGATCGAGCGCCTGCGCGCCGAGGTGGCCCGACTCGAAGCCGATTCGCGGCAGCTAGCAATCTTGCTGGGCTACGAGCGCACAGAGGGCAGACCGTGAGCGACCCCAAGCCGAGCGAGCGGGCGATGCGCGCTGCGGTAACCCTAGACGGCAAGCGTGTCGAATATCTGACGATCGAACGCATTGCCGAGATCATCGACACCGCCGCCGGCCTCGCCGAGCTGAAGGCGAGGGCGGCTGAGCGCGATCAGTGGCAGCGCGCAGCCCACAGTGCAAGCGCCCGCGCCGAGCAGGCCGAGGCGAAGCTCGAAGAGCTGCGTGCGCTCGACCTGGACAGCATCGGCGACATCACGATGCTACACGCTCGTGCCACTGCGGCCGAGGCCGAAGTAGCACGTAAGTTTATGATCGACACAATGGGCGGAAAGCTAACTACGTTCGATCAGGTGTGTGGCTACATTTCGTTGTGTGAAACGAAGCTACACCAGGCCGAGGCCGAGCGCGACCAGTTGCGCGAGAGACTCACCGACGCGGCGTGCCATGAGCTGGATGCACTACGCGAGCGCGACGCCGCACGGGCGAAGCTCGCGGCGGTGCGGGCCACCTGCGAGGAGCTAAGCGAGATCAATGGGAGCGCCGTGAAGAATCTTGGCGCCCACATCCTCGCCCTCCTCGACGGCGAGCCGGTGAAGGAAGCGAAGCCGTGACGAAGCCGACCAACAGTCCGCTACATCAGGCCACTGAGCAAGCCAAGAAATCTCTCGGCATCTTGCTGCGCGAGGGCGGCCCGCAACATAAGCCTAGAAAGCCGACCGCGAGCGCGATAGAGCGGGCGCTGCGCCTGCATCAAGACGATTGTGTACATACCCAGAGCGACGCGCTGCGCGATCAGATCGACAAGGCCAACTGCCGCGACTGCCTCGCCGCCGAAATCGACGCCGCCGTGGCCGACGCGCTCGAAGCGGCGGCGCAGCACCTTGAAGATCGCGAGTGGTTCGAGGCTGCCAACCTCGTGCGAGCCGCTGCGCTGGTGAGGGAGGGGAAGTGAGCAAGCTGCGCGGCTACTGCTGGCAGCACACTATGTTCTGCGACCTTCCGCATGGGAAAGAGGCAGCCATGAGCCGCGCGACGCCGAGTGCCGAGGAACTGCTACACGAAGCAGTGGCCGATGGAAGGGCAGGGCGAGTAAACGCAGGGGCGTGGTGGCTCGCCGAACACCTCGCCACCGCGCTGGCGCGGGAGGCACGGCTGCGGGAGGCGGCGCGGCAGCTAATAGTGGATCTCGCGCTGGGAGTCAGCGATCGAGACCACATGGACGAGCTGCGCGCCGCGCTCGCCGAGGAGGAAAAGACATGAGTTTGGTTGTAGGGTCGAGTCTGCCGGTGCCCCTGCGCGCCGTACTGCACTCGAAGCTCGGCCGCGAGCTGCCGGCTGAAGTCTACGCGCAGCAGCTGACCGGCCGGCGCATCCTGGTGGCGCCGCAGCCGGTGGACGAGAAGTGGGGTCTGCTCTGGAAGCCGCGCTCCATGACCGAGCGCGAGAAGCTCCAGATGGGCGCCGGCTGGGTGATCGCCGTGGGCCCCCTGGTCGGGTCGGTAGGGGCCCCGCACGTCGCGGGCAGCGTGCTCTGCGACGAGCCCGAGGATCTGCTGGGCCGCCGCATCTTGTTCAAGGCGTACACGGGCGTGGCGCTCCAGCTGTCGCAGGACGAAGACGAGTGGGGCGGGTCGCTGGTTGTTATGACAGATTGTGACGTATTGGGCATAGGGGAAAGTCTTGCCGCGTAGAGGCCAGTTCAAGCTGTTTGTCAGCGCTAGCGCCCATCGAAACAGGGGGCGCGCCGTCTGGAAGCGTGTCCATGGTGCGATTCCTCCTGGTTCCCACGTACACCACAAAGATGGTGACTGTACGAATAACAAGCTTGAAAACCTGGAGTTGGTAGCCGCGTTCCAGCACAACTCCGACCACCATCGTGGACCCTTGTACCACATTCAGCCAAGGCACATGCGTCCTGCCGCGAGACTACACAGACAACTTTATAGGAAAGAACACCGCGACGAGATCAACGCTTGGAGGCGCGCGTGGTACCACGAAAACCGCGATAAGATGAATGCTTACTATCGCGCATGGCGGAAGAAGCGTCGCGACTGTCTCGCGATCGGGGAGGTGCTGGCATGAGGTTCTGGATCACGCTGTTCTCGCTGCTCACGCTGGGTGGCTACCTCTGGGTCGCCGACGCCCACTGCGCCGGCTGCCCCGGCTGGCCCTGCACGTCGAGTGCGCAGTGCGACACCGGCAGCGGCTGCGCGTGCAGCGGTTCCGGCACCGGGCCGGGCGTGTGCGTGGGTGGACGATGAAGGCCAAGGACTTCCCGTCCAAGGACGATTTGCTGGAGACCCGCGTGCACGACCTAGAGCGGGAGATGGAGCAGGTGAAGATGGCGGTCGATCGAATCGGCCCGCTGGTCGAGAGCATGCGCCAGCGTCTGAACGCACTCCTTCCAGAGCGCACCTACTGCCGCCACTGTAGGGCGCTGATCTCGCCGCTGTCGGAGGTCTGCGGCAGCTGCGGCAAGGTGCTGCGCCCCCCGGCGAATCCCAAGGCAGGGCAGCCGCGATGAGCAAGTCGATCCCGTTGGCCCCGTGGACGGCGAGGCTTCCGATGTACCGCACAGAGGAGGAGCGGGACGAGGAGCGCCGCCAAGTGCTGGACGAGATGATGGAAGCCGTGCGTGAGCCCAGGTTCCCGATCTCGCCCAAGCTGGCGGCGCTCCAGAAGAGGCTCAACGGGCTGCGGCGATGATGACCGGAAGGGAGCTGGATCGCCTGTGGAGTCAGATCACTTTCAACCTTCTCGCAGCACAGAAGTATTCCAGGATTTTGCTCCCGGAAGACTGCGATCCTATCCAGCGGTTGACCGAAGAACGAAGGCACTTGGCGGCAGAGCTTGCCATTTTACAGCTCAGGCAACGAAGCCGTAGCGGTCTTCGAGGCTCGCCAGCACCGAGTCCACTGCCAACCCAGCGTCCGGCCGCACCTGTTTCCCATCGACCGAGAGCTTCCCGGCCAGTTCCAGCGCACGGAGTCTCGCGAGGGCCGGTGTCGAGTCGGAAGCCCCGATCGCGACGGCGACGAGCCCGTCGAGCCCGGCGGTCCTGAGCTGGCGCCCGTCCACCTGCATATCCAGCCAGAAGAGCTTGCCCTGCTGCGTGGGAGTCAGTCCCTCGATCGGCAGCGACTCGCCCTTGCCCTGCCGCTCGCTCGGCCAGGGGGGTACGCTGACCGGGACAGCAGACACATATTTGTGTTGAAGTTTCGGGATTTCACCCGATATTGTAGAAGCCAGATTCGCAAGCTCCGCCACGAACGCGAACGTGTGCAGCTCGGGCCAGCCGCACGAAAGACCGCGCAGACGCAGCTCTCCGCTGGTCACGTCCTCCTCCACGTCGAAGTGGAAGAGCCCCCGGAAGGACGCGCTCTTCATGCGCTCGATCGCAGCCTGGACGGACCCGCCCACGAAGGCCGGGTAGGGTTGTTTCGCGTTCGGTGTCGTTTCACCTCCCGTTCCCAGCTTCACCAGGGTGAGACCGCCCAGGACGTGCGCGCCCAGACCGCCGGGGTACACCCCCCAGTCGGCCACCAAAAGGTGAGGCGCCTGGATCTCCTCGCCGCTGAACCAGCCCCCCAGCAGCAGGCGGTCGCGTGGCTCCACTTCGGTGAGCTTCGGCGCCACCCCGTAGGCCGTGGGACACAGCTCCTGCACGCGGCGCACGGTGGTCAGCACGCGGTCGGCCTCGCGAAGACGGGTCTCCAGCGCCGCGATTTCCAGCGTGCCGTCGGAATGGCGGACGCTCTTGGTGAGCGCGCCTTCCCACGCCGCCTCGTAGCGCGCCCGCCAGACCAGCGCCTCGACCTCGTGGCCCTCGCGACGCAGGCGGTGCGCCAGCGGCAGCAGCTCGGCGCGCAGGCTGGCGACCAGGAAGCGCACCTAGAACTTCGATTGGGGCTTGATGCCGGGCGCCTGCACGGAGTAGGGACGCACCTCGACGGGCTGGCCGTTCGCGTCGCTGACCCAGTGCGGGATCCCGGCCTCGCTGAGCGAGCGCGAGAACGTGAGCGCGGCGATCTGCGCGCTGCGGAAGCCTGCGCGAGCGCCCTTGGACTCCGCATGCCGTAGCAGCACCTGCGCCGCCTGCGGCGTGGCGAGGGCGCGTGCGATGGCCCAGGGGATGCCCAACACGAAGGCAGACGCTCCGATCCCTACCTTGGGACCGAAGGAGACGACGCCGACCCCGCCCAGCGCCGCGATCTGGGCCGACTTGGTCATGCCGGCAGAAATCAGATTGGACAGCTCGCTGGCCTGCCGCATGCCGACGAAGAGCGTGCCCGCTCGGGAGCCGCCCGGGTTCTGCGCCATGTCGATGGCGTGGCCGGCGACCATCAGCGCGCGGCGCTGCTCCGGCGTGCGGAAGAGCGCGGACACCGTGCTGCCGGACTGGCGAGCCTGGTGCATGAT
>ENA-OVNA01000024-OVNA01000024.1-marine-sediment-metagenome-genome-assembly--contig:-NODE-24-length-5443-cov-1.886694_pt1 | contig 5443 bp, 6 predicted proteins | sample MGYA00250101_ERZ650185 | MGnify/ENA primary metagenome ERZ650185 (study PRJEB26730, sample SAMN04396783) | marine sediment metagenome | isolation source: Baltic marine sediment | place: Denmark...
CCCCTCTCTCGTCCAGCATCCGGGCACCGTTCCGTCGGTCAAGGGGTCAGATAACGCCTCCTCTCGCTTCACCGCTCTCTTCTTTGCAGAAGACGGATTGCACTATGAGTGGTAGCAGCATCGGGAACGTGTGATTCAATGCGCGTAACGCGGGAGGCTGGGCCAACCGCCTAACTGGAGCCAGGGGTTCCGGGCGTAATCACTACGTCCATAGAAAGGAACCCAGATGGACCCGCTTTTCCCAGTTCTCCCGGAGGACATTTCCGCTGCCTCCGATGAGGATCTGGCGACCCTGATCGCAGACCATGTGTCTGCAAAGGAACTCATCCTCAACGAGGACGAGGAGTTCACGAAGGGGATTGACGCCAACGAGATCCTCGCCCAGCTCGAAACGGGCGGCAACCAGTACCAACTCCTTCTCGCAGAGCAGGCGGCTCGCGAGGGAGCGCACGAGGCATACGAAGCGAAGAAGGCAGAAGTCGCCGCCAAGTTCGAGGTCGTGGCAGAAGAGGAGCCAGCCCCGGATGACGGTGACGAGGAAGAGGCCGAAGAGGTCGCTGTCGTGGCCGAGGTCGAGGAAGTCATCGAGGAGCCCGTCCTGGTGACGGCATCCGTCGAGGCAACCGAGATCAAGACCGAAGTGAAGCCGCAGGTGCGCTTCGCACGCACACCACCCGCGCCCAAGGCTGACCGGATGCCGGTCGAAGAGGTCAAGGGCACGGCGCTCGTCGCTGCCGGTGGACTCGTCAAGCAGATCGAAGGCCCGCTGAATCGGCTCTCACTCGCAGAGGCGATGAAGGCAGAGGCGCTGCGCTACGGGCGTCCGGTCAAGAGTGCCAATGGTTCCGAGCAGAAGATCCTGATCGCCTCCGCTCAGTTCGACTTCCCGGAGGACAGGCAGCTCGGAGACGACCTCGACAAGAACACGGAAGCACTCCGCAACATCATCGTGGAGTCACTCCCCGGAATCGGTGGGCGCTACTCACTCACCGCATCTGGTGGACTGTGCGCTCCGCTGGAGCCCATCTACTCCATGCCGAACTTCGGTTCGACGGCGGAGCCGGTGTGGGATTCGCTTCCGATCTTCCAGGCACGCAGGGGCGGGGTCAACGTCCCGGCTGCCACGACCATCGGTGACATCGAGACCGCAATCTCCTCGATCTCCGAGTCCGATGACGCTCTTGGTGGGACGTTCGCAACCAAGTCCTGCCAGGACCTCCTCTGCCCGGACTACACGGAAGTGGCGATCAACATCTTCGCCCACTGCCGCGAGTACGGGAACCTGAACGCGAGGGCATGGCCCGAGAAGATCGCGCACGAGAACGAGTTGACCATGCAGGCTCTCTCCCGCACGACCGAGAGCTTCATGCTCGACCGGATCAAGGCGCTCTCCATCAACGTGACCCAGGCAGAAGTGCTGGGAGCGTATGGGGATCTCGTCCACGCTCTGCTCAAGGCTGCTGCCGGGATTCGCTTCCGCTTGCGGATGCCCGCCGGCTCCATGTTCAACGTCGTGATGCCCGAGTACATGGCGAACCTTCTGGCGGCTGACTCTGCGTACACGCAGTTCTCCCGCTACGACGGCCAGTCCGCAATGGTCGGACACCTCGCCTCGCTCGGATTCAGAGTCGTTCTGTACAAGGACGACGTGGCGGCTGGGACTTCACAGGGCTTCGCGGATGAAGCCGCTGGCGCTCTCGATGACTTCCCGGATGACGTGCAGTACGCGATCTTCCCCGAGGGTCAGTTCATCGGAATCGACTCCGGTGTTCTCGAACTCGGGATCGTTCGCGACTCCACGCTCAACTCGACCAACGACTTCCAGATCTTCGGAGAGCGCTTCCGCAATCTGGCGATGTTGGGACCTGCCCAGGGAGCACTCTGGGTAACTCAGGGTGTCTGCCCGAGCGGTGAGTTCCCCGCACTCGGGACGGCGCTGAGCTGCTAACGGACTAACGGAAAGGGGCTGTTCAGATGAGCACATTCACGGCAATCGGGCCAGCGCTCAATCTGGACGGCCCCCTTCCGGTCGCTCCCGAGTACCGGCTGCTTGCGCTACCGGGAGTCGTCCAGGCAGCAGATCGAGAACTGAACGGAGTCAACATCTGGGGCTACCCGGAGGAGACACCATCCCTCTGGGAGCCCTGCTCGGATGGGACGTACAGGCTCAAGGAGGAGGACTCCACCTGGAGTCAGCCGCGCTTCGACTCGTTCGTGGCATACCTCCCCATCTCCTGCTCCACCATCACCGCCGCCCCCGAGGTGTTCGCTGCCAGGGCAGAGGCGGTTCTGGATGCCACGCTCTCCTTCGCGGTAGAGCAGGCTCTGGCGCAGGGAGTGGACGGTTCCGCCAACCCCTTCTTCGGGGACACCAACCTCGCACAGTTGGGAGGTGGTGCAATTCTCGCCCAGGCCGGCCTCAACTACCTGGAGAACGCAATCGGGGCCACGGGTAGGGGTGGAGTCATCCACGCCACGCCCGGCACCATCTCAGCCTGGAACTTCGTCAACCTCATCACCGACAACGGTGAGGGGTACATCGAGACAGCCAACGGAACTCCGGTTGTCTCGGGGGGTGGGTACATCAACACCGACCCCGCAGGAAAGGCTGGATCTGATCCCACAGTGGGTCAGGAGTGGGCCTTTGCAACAGGCCCGGTCAGGGTGTATCTGGGATCTCCGCAGGTTGTCGAGGTCTCGGAGTATGTGGACAGGGAGAACAACCTCATCATCTACCGCGCCGAGCAGTATGTCGTCGCGACCTGGGATACCGCTTTGCAATCTGGAGTCCTTGTGGATTGGACTCCGTAGTGGACATCAAGAGTCCGAAGGAGGGAAGAGCATGGCAGTAAATTGTGGAGTCTCATTCGGGCTCTGCTCGATCCGCATTACCAGGGTGGACGCGGCGGGGAACGTGATCGCAGGCGACAACGCCTACGTCACGGACAACCCCCTCTCCATCACAGTGACCCCGAACATCGAGACGGGGAACACGGTCTCGGTCAGGAACGGGTGCGGCTGCTCCGTCGCCCGCTTCAAGTTCAACGACATCTTCAACTGGTTCGAGTTCTCGCTGGCAACGGCGGCGCTGGAGCCGGAGATGATGGCGATGATGCTCGGAGCCTCGACCATCGAGGACGGCGCAGACGTGGTTGGTCTGGCCTTCCCGCAGTCGGTTGCTTGCGACGAGGACGAGCCCGCAGTGGCGCTTGAGTTCTGGTCGAAGCACATCGTCGGTTCGGGTCAGGACGGAACCTTCCCCTGGGTTCACTGGGTCTTCCCGAAGACGGTGTGGCAGCTCTCGGACAACTCCTTCGAGGAAGATGCCACGCAGCCGTCTCTCACCGGCTTCTCCCGCTCCAACGCACAGTGGGGAGACGGGCCGTATGGAGACGGGCCACCGGACTCCGAGGACATCTCGGACGGCGGCTACTGGAAGACCGACGTAGATCCTCCGGCGGCTGACTGCGCCGCGATCTCGGTGACCGCAACCAGCTAAAGGATGGCCGTAGTTGTCGATTCAGGTAAGGGAGACCGTAGAAGCCCCGTGGAAAGCACAGGAGGTACGCCTTATGTGTCCTCACTGCCACGGACAGGTCTTTGTGCCCTTGCCCTGGAACGTGACGGCAGTGCAGAGGACTCGTTCGATCTCGGAAGCGATCTCCGAGCATCGGGTCCTCTGCACAGCGGCCCCACCGGAGGCGGGCCGTGTGTACGGGATCTCGTACCCACGGGCCTAGACAGATGGCACTCGTACAAAGGAGTCTCGTTTGCGGGTGTGATAACGGCGCAGTTCTGGGCCGAGTTCGTGCTCTGGGAGTCACTGCTCAATGAGCGGGACTACGACTCCATCATCGAACTGGGCACCCTGGACGGCGGCTTCTCGCTGTATCTGGCCTCGCAGGCAGAACATCGCGGTATGTCCTTCCGCACTTACGACGTACACCCACCCGCAAGGAAGATTCCAGGGTTCGTGCAGATCGACATCTTTGCCCACGCTCAGGAGATTGGTGAGCACATGCGAAAGCATGACCCGGTGATCGTCTTGTGTGACGGGGGGAACAAGCCGAGGGAACTCAGGACGTTCTCCCGTTATGTAACGGCTTCCTCCACCCTGGTCGTTCACGACTGGGGGACGGAGATGCTGCGCTCGGACGTTCCCGACAACGTGGAGATGGTGCATGAGGACTTCTGCGTTGACCTGGGTTCTGCATCGAGAGTGTTCAGGGTGCTCGATGTCTGAGATCAGAGGCTTTCAGGTGGAGGCGGGAACCTACGTCCTCAGAGACGACGTGGTTGCTTCCATTCGTGAGTACGCGCAATCCCTTGAAGACCCGAACGCCGGGGCGTTGATCCATGAACTCGCCTCCTGGCTGAGCGGTGAGGAAACTTTGGGTACGGAGGAAACTCCCCAGACTTACGAGGTTCACGGCGCTGAGGAGGATGACATCACCCTCGACGTGGCCCGGATCGAGATCTTCCCCGACCCCCCCGACGACCCACGCCCCAAGTGGTACGCACGCTCCGTGGATACGGGTGGGTTCATTATGAAGACCACTGGCGGTTCCTTCGACTTCGAGTGGGTCGTGAAGAACGCAGAGGAACGCTGGCCGGGAATCTCCCTTCACCTTCTCCAGAACGCCGGGGAGGATTCCAAGTGGGTAGAGGACAGAGAGCGCGGAGCCTTCCCGAGCGTTGGCCCTCCTGTCAGAAGGTTGTGGGCGGGGGTGACGGGCACATGAGCGGGATCGCTGGAGTGATCGCTAACGACTCGGCCCGCTACAGCCTCTTCTGGAGCTGCATGGATCACCTCCACCTCCCCGATGGTTGGCGCAAAGAACATCTCATCGGTGGCGATTGGTGTGGAGCGCGGAACTCTCTCTGCGAACTCACCCTGGAATCAGGAGCCGAGTGGCTGTGGTTCATGGACGACGACCACGCCTTCTCCCCCGACCTCCTGACCAAGCTCCTGAGCCACAACCTCCCCCTGGTCGTCCCCGTCTGCCTCACGCGCTCCGCCCCCTTCGAGCCGGTGACCTTCACGGAGAACCTGGACGACTCGGACAGGCCGATTAGAAGGAGACTCTCCCTCCCCGAGCAGTCCAGTGACGGTCTGGTGGAACTCACCTCCGGAGACTCGGCGGGGATGCTCATTCACCGAACGGTGCTTCAGACCGTGAAACGCCCCTGGTTCGAGTACGGCTTCGTGAGCGAGGATCTGATGTTCTGCGACAAGGCCAAGGCAGAGGGCTTCGACATCTACTGCGACCTCTCAGCGAGGCTTGGACACCTCACTACGGCCATCGTGGAGCCGGTTGTGCATGAGGGGGAGTGGGGGGTTGGAGTGAGGATCGGCTCCGTCGGTGCCACCACCTCGGTCGTCCTTCCAATCGAAGCATCCAGCCTGTCTGAGAAAGTACTGGTATGAGCGGGACGCTAGAAC
>ENA-OVNA01000027-OVNA01000027.1-marine-sediment-metagenome-genome-assembly--contig:-NODE-27-length-4892-cov-1.725234_pt1 | contig 4892 bp, 5 predicted proteins | sample MGYA00250101_ERZ650185 | MGnify/ENA primary metagenome ERZ650185 (study PRJEB26730, sample SAMN04396783) | marine sediment metagenome | isolation source: Baltic marine sediment | place: Denmark...
CTTGTGCGCTTCGATGCCTGCATCCAAGTGTATGATGGACACGAAGAGCGGGACATCGACATCCACACAGATTCACAGTTCGAGAATCTGGTGACAGCACTCACCGAACTTCTGGAAAAGGCGCGTCTCATCGTCCTTGATGAGGACATATAGAGAAGGTAAGGTGACCTGTGGCCTAATGGACTACTCAGAGATACTGACCTGATGGGTAGTCTCGTCCTGTTGCCAAAAAGGGGAATCCATGTTGTTTCGTGATGATGACATATCGGTGCACACGCCACTTGACGAGTTCGAGCGCGTGCATAGTCTGTTCATCCAAGCTGGTAAACTACACACCATCGGGATTCTCGCGAAGGACATCTGGCGGAATTGTTCCCTGTGGAACTATCTTCGCGGGAAGTGACCGACGTTCAGAACTGGGCGAACCGCCCGACGCTGACCACGCCGTGGGGGCGGATGGATTGGACGGCGACGCCCACCACCGACCCGGCGACGGGCGCGCCCATCTCGCGCTGGGCTGGCGATCTCACGCTCTCAGGGCCGCAGCAGGAGGCGCTCAACTCGCAGATGAACATCCAGCGCGGGCGTTCGCAAGCCGCCGAGACGCTGCTGGGGCAGGCCACGGGCGGGTTCCAGAAGGCAGCGGACTGGTCGAAGCTGCCGGGGCTGAAGACGCTGGAGTCGGTGGGCTACGATCCGCTGCAGGCACGCAACCGCTCCGAGCAGGCGCTCTTCCAGCGCCAGATGGGCATGATCGAACCCGGCCTCACGCAGGCCGAGGGCGCGCGGCGCACGCGGCTCGCCAACATGGGCATCTCCCCGGAAGGCGGCAGCGAAGCGTGGACGCGCGCGCAGGATCAGATGGCATCGACGCGCAACAAGGCCTTCAGCGATGCGGCGTTGTCCGCGATCGCGGGCGGCGGCGCGGAAGCAAGCCGCGAACTGGGCCTCGCCACGGGTGCGATGGGCGCGGGCAACCAAGCGCGCCAGCAGGCGATCGCCGAGATGGCGCAGCAGCGCGGGATGACGCTGAACGAACTGAACGCGCTCCTGACGGGCCAGCAGGTGTCGATGCCGGGGATGCCCAGCTTCGCGCAGGCCTCGCGTGCCGAAGGCCTGCAGTCGCTGCAGGCGGCGAATATGCAGGGCCAGAACCAAGTCGCGCGCGACAAGCTGGACGCCGATAGCGGCCCGGACATCGGCTCGCTGGTCGGCGCGGGGGCGTCCATCGCGATGATGATGTAACGATGAAGCCTTACGCCGACGACGCAGTGGTGAAGATGCTGACCGAGCAACTGGTCGCGTCGGGCACGCGCGTCTTCCAGATTTTCCAGCACGGCGACGAGCGCGAACACGTTGCCTTTCTGCTGCGCGCGATGGCCCCGCCGCTGAATGCGCGCGTCCTCGACGTTGGCTGCGGCGTGGGCGAGGTGGCGTGGCTGATGAAGGCCGCGCGACCGGATCTGGACTTCACGCTGCTGAACATCAGCCCCGCGCAGCTTTCCATGTGCCCCGAAGAGTTCGATCAGGTCTGCGCGAGCGGCGAGAACATTCCGCTCGCCGACGCGTCGTTCGACGCCGCGATGGCGCTGTACTCGGTGGGCAACATGGACAAGGACGCGGCGCTCGCCGAGATGCGCCGCGTGGTGCGCTCGGGCGGCGTCATCTTCGTGGCCGACATCGAGGGCGAGGATCTCAGCGCGCTGGGCTACACCGCGCACGGGTGGGATGGCGGCAAGTGGCCCGAAGGCATGAACGCCGACCACTTCAGGCGACTGGTGCCCGAGTTCCACACCATCTTCCCGAAGGCGCGGCCCGTCATCTACCGGGAGATCGTGCAGTGAAGGTTCTCCAATTCTCGGGCGGTCTGGATTCACTCGCCACGCTCTGGGTGCTGAAGCCGCTGTGGCGCGAACTCACGGTGCTGTGGATCGACACGGGCGCGGCGTACGACGAGACGCACACGCTGGTGAAGCGCATCGCCAACGAACTGCCGCTTGAGGCGGTTGTCATCTCGCAAGGCGATCAGCCCGGGTGGATCAGGAAGCACGGGTACCCGACCGATCTCCTGCCCGTCAACCGCACGGTCATGGGCAACACGATCCGCAGCTTTAAAGGCGTGGCCTTCCAGCCTTGGGTCACCTGCTGCAACGCCAACATCTGGCTCCCCGGCGCGTTCGCCGTGGAGCAGTTGAAGGCGACCGACGTGTACCGGGGCCAGCGCGACAACGACAAGGCGCGCAACCCGGCCACCGACGGCACCGTGGTCGATGGCGTGACCTACCATTTCCCGCTCGCGAAGTGGACGCGCGACGAGGTGCGCGAGTGCGTGGCGAAGAACCTGCCCGAATACTTCCCGGCGTACTACCGCACGGGCGAGGACACGAGTCACGACTGCTGGGACTGCACGGCGCATTTGGAGGACAATGTTGTACGCATCAACGCGCTGGAGCCGGAGCGTCGCGCCGTGGTGCAGGGGCGCTTGCGGGAACTGCTCAGTGCCATCGCGCAGGACGAGCAACTCATTCACGCGGCGCTTGGCGACGCGACGCATTAAAGGAGCGACCTATGGCTATGGGCGAAGATTTTCTTGAAGTGCTGAGACGGTTTGGGCAACCGCCGTCCCAGCAGCAGTTGCCGCACGGGCGCTTTGGCATGATGCCCGGTGTGCGCCAGCCGGAGAATCCCATGCCCGTCAACCCGGCCAACCGCGCGCTGCTGGCGCAGTACGGGATCGGCGGCAGCGCGCTCGATCAGGGCAGCGGCGTCCCGATGGGCGCAGGCCCAGCGCCGCGCCCGCCCGCCCGCGCGCCGCAGAACACCTCGGTAACCAACGCGGTGCCCTCCGCGCCCACCGACGCCTACTCGCAGGGCGAAGTCGTCGCGCCCTCGATCGCTGGTGGCGCGCAGCCGCCCGCGACCACGCCGGGACTATTCGATCGCGACACCGCGCAGCGCAGCGCCGAGATGAACTTCGCGCTGGGCATGGGCGGACGCGGCTCCGAGCAGGCCGACGCGATGGATCGGATGAAGTACGCCGACACGCAGGCGGGCGTCGACAACAAGCGCATGGACTGGGCCTCGCAGGCCGCGCGCGCGATCCGCATGGGCGGCGGTGCCTACGAGCGCGCGCAGGCACAGAAAAACTACGACCTGTCGCGGCAGGGGCAGGCGGGCGAACTGCAGAAGCTGAAGTACGCCATCGAACGCATCCGGCGCGGCGAAGACCCGGAAACCGCAGACATTCGCTCGATCGACGCGGGGAACTGACATGACCGAAGAAGAGATGCTCCGGCTCGCGATCCTGCGGGGTGGCGACTTTAAAAGCATGATGGCGGGCGGCATCGGCGCGCAGAATGCCGCGCTCAACGCTGCCTTCGCGCGACCGGACACAACGGGCCTCGTGAATCTCGGGCGCGAGCGCGAGGGCGTCGGCGCGGAGCAGCGCACGCGCGGGATGCTGTTCGCCGGAGCGCCGAGGGAATACCAGACGCTGTCGCAGCCGAATTATTCCGCAGGCCTCGCGAAGGAAGGCCCGTGGGAAGTCGGCGAGGGGTTCTACTCGCAGGGCAAGTACACCGAAGATCCGTTCAAGCGGCGCGCAGGTCTGGTGAAAGCGATGCAGGCGCAGGGTAAAGCGGGCGGTGATTTTGCCGGAGACTTCGGGCGCGAGGAGACGGCCAAATACGCCCGCGCGCAATCGGCTGCATCGGCGGAAGCCTCGCGCGCGCAGACCGCGAAGACGCGTCAGGAAATCGATCTGGGCAAGTACGGCAAGATCAAAGGCGAGAGCGGCGAAGAGACGCTGTACCGCGTCAAGCCCGACGGCAACATCGAGTACCTCGGCGGGCCTGACACGGGTGCGCCCGGTGCGTCTGCTGCACCCGGTGGCATGATCGATCCCAACGCCCCCGGCGCGCTGCCGCGCGTGAAGCTGAACGATGCGCAGGGCAAGGCGATGAACTACGGAGCGCGCACTGCGGAAGCGGCATCCATCATCGACGCGATCGGCGACAAATACTCGCCGACCTCAGTCTCGCTGAAAGGTGGGCTGCAGGCGCTGCCGGTCGCGGGCGGCGTTCTTGGCTACGGGTACAACCAGATGATGGGCAAGAACGAGCAGAAGGTCGAGCAGGCACAGCGCAACTTCATCAACGCCGTGCTGCGGCGTGAATCCGGTGCGGTGATCAGCCCGTCGGAATTCGAAAATGCGCGGCACCAGTATTTCCCGCAGCCCGGTGATGATCCGGCGGTTCTCACGCAGAAGAAACAGAACCGCGACATGGTGATCCGCAACTTCGCCATCGAGTCGGGGCCGGGACGCAACGAAGTCATGCGCGTGATGCAGCGTGGCGCGCCGCAAGGCGGCGCTGGCGGCAAGCCCCAGCGCTCACTCGACGATCTGAAGGGCCAATATGGCGGTTGAAGACGAGATCGGCAAACTGCAGAAGATGTCGGCGCGCGCTCGCGCCGCTGGCGACACCGAGGCCGTCACGACTTTCGGCGGCGAGATCCAGCGCCTGATGGACACGGCCATCGAACCCGCCACGATGTGGGAAAAATTCGGCGGCGGCGCGCAGCGCGCCGTCACCGGGGTGCAGCAAGTCTTCGGCGCGAAGACCGGGGCGCAGGCGCGCGAGGAGCAGAAGATGCTCGACCGGGCTGACCCCAAGGGGATCATCAGCGCGATCGGCTCCGGGGCGATGCTCGCCCCGGCGGCGCTGGTGGGTGGTGCCTCGATCCCCGGAATGGCCGTGGGAGGCGCTCTGGGGTCGATGCTGATGCCCACCGAAGAGGATGACGTACTGGCAGGCAAGCTGAAGCAGGGCGCAGCAGGGGCCGTCCTTGGCCCCGTGGTGGGCAAGGCGCTGCCGCTGGCGATCAGCGGCACC
>ENA-OVNA01000028-OVNA01000028.1-marine-sediment-metagenome-genome-assembly--contig:-NODE-28-length-4807-cov-2.858140_pt1 | contig 4807 bp, 4 predicted proteins | sample MGYA00250101_ERZ650185 | MGnify/ENA primary metagenome ERZ650185 (study PRJEB26730, sample SAMN04396783) | marine sediment metagenome | isolation source: Baltic marine sediment | place: Denmark...
GTATACTGGGGCCGAAAGGGGGTGGGTATGTTCAGACGGTTGCTCTCGAACTGGAAGACCTCGGCGGCTGGGTTCGGCTTGCTCTTCGTGACCGTCGGTCGCGTGCTTCAGGGGGAGCCCGTGAGCTGGGACGAGGTCGTGACGGCCATCACGGGCGTGGGTCTGCTCTTCGCGGGAGACGCGAGGTGAGGTGGGCCGCCTGCGCGGCGCTCCTGGCGCTCGGCTGCGCCACCGCGCCCATCACGGTCACCTACTGGCCCGGCGGGCCCGGGGTGGATCCAGAGCTGGCGAGCGTGGAGATCCGCCCAGAAGCCTACGGCCGTGTCTGCTACGACGTGCGCCTGGAGCCGGACGGGACGGTGGCGGTGACCGTGGCCCAGGACGGCTCCAGCGACTGGGTGGGCGTGCGCATGCTGCCCTCCATCCTGCCGCAGGTGGTGAGCGCGGTGATGGCGGTGGCGGGCGCCCCCATGAACGCCTTGCTGGCGGCCCTGGGTGTGGAGCCAGAGCCCTTGCAGGCGCCCAGCCCGTTGAGCGCCTGCGCCGCGATCTTCGAGGAGTGAGCCGTGACGATCTCCGTCACCTGGGGAAACCCGACCGCGCAGTTCGGTAGCGCCGACGCGGCGGACGTGTGGGCAACGCTTCCCTTCGATGCGTTTAGTTTTGTCACCCTGGACGCCGCACTCAACTTGCGGGCTGGAGTGATCTTCGACGCGGGACTGCGCTTCGATAGCTCGGGGCATGCGCTGGATTCCCCGATCCTGACCGCCTTCACCCTGCGGGCCATCTACCTTAACTTCGGCGCCTTCCCCGCTATCCAGGTGGAGTACTTCCTGCTCGTGGACCCAGAGCCCGCAGACTTCGCGAGCGGGGCCCTCGCGCCTTTGAATCGTGGGGAGGTAAGCCTGGGCACCCTCGACATGACCCTCGCGCTGGGAAACCAGACGACCGTGGACTTCTCGTTCTCGGCCGCGCAGATTCTCCAAGCGCGTGCCCAGATCACGAGCCGCGCTCGCTGGAATGGCCGCTTCGCCCTGGCGATCCGGTCCAACGTCGCCGGGCCCATCTTTCTCCAGAACAACCTCGGATCCCCTCTCCTGCTCCTCACCACCCAGGAGCCGTTCTTCGCCGGCCTGACCGGCGGGCCCTCCGGCAAGGTGCGTGCGGTGCGCGACGGCCGCTACGGGATGCCGGCCTGGAATGGCGAGCTGGTGAGCGACGGCGACCAGCCTGGCTTGTTCGTGCGTCCGTGGGACTTTGACCCCGAGGACGAAGAAGCCACCTACCGTCCGCGGCCCGGTGAGGGCAGCGTGGACGATCCGATCCCGGACCTGTGATGGGCACGCTCACTCTACAACAGTTTCGCGACGAGCTGATCTTCGACCTAAAAAACAGATCGGACGTGGCCGCGCCCGAAGGCATCACGACCACGCGCCAGGACATGTGGCTGAACGCGGGCTACCTGCACATCACGCACCCGAGCGTGTTCAGGCACCGCGAGATGATGCACAGCTACACGATCGCGCTCGTGAACGGCACGCAGGCGTACACCTTCCATCCCACGCCTGGCATCACGGCGGTGAACATCACCGCGCTGCGCTCGGTGGCCCATGTGGCTGCCGCTACCGACGCGCCCAGCGCGCAGCGCGTCAAGCTCATCCCCAAGGACGAGCAGTGGTTCCAGGAGCGCACCCACAACTCGGGCGCCCCCCGGGACTACTTCATCCGGGGCAACACGATCCTGCTCTCCCCGGTGCCCGGCCCTGGCGAGGTGGGCGAGGTGCTGGTGCTCTCCGCGTGGCGCGAGCCCGCTTTGCTGGGTGCGGGTGCGGTCACGGTGCTCTCCAGCCTGTGGGACGAGATCGTGCTGCTGGCGGCACGCTGGCGGGCCGAGCTGCACCTCGGCTACCGCGACCTCGCGGAGGCCACCAAGTTGGACTTCGTGAGCCTCATCAACGAGTACGCGAACTTCGAGACCCTTCACGGTGAGGACTGGGACTGGATGACCGAGATCCGCACCGAGAGCCACATGGAGAGAGCATGAAGCGCTGGGCTTTCGTACTGATTGTGCTGCCGCTGCTGGGCGGCTACCTGCTCGGCATTGTCTGGGACCCCGCCTGGGAAGGGCGCCCCGCCGGTCCCGACTTGGCCTCCGACATCGACCTGTTCTTCCAGGAGTTCAAGGACGAGGTGGCCGACCGCGATTCGGTGGAGCACATCTTCGGCGTGGGCAGCAACGACAACGGGCTGCACCGGCTGGGCAGCGCGCGGGCGTTCCTTCAGAACGCGGCACCTACCGACATGCTGGGAGTGGGCGGGTACAACTCCACCGCGGGCGCTTTCGTGGGCACCCTGCTGGGGACCAACGAGCCCAACGGCACCGTAGATCAAGGCACGGCCCGCCTGTGGGTGGACGCGGACGGGCTCGACGCCGGCATCGCGACGGACGACAACCAGCTCAACGTCTGGGTGGACACGGTGGGCTTCCAGCCGGTGCGGGCCGAGGGTGCCGGCGCGCTCCGGCTCGGCACCAACCTGATCTACAACGGCTCCTTCGAGGTGACCGACGGGACCGGTGCGGTGGCCTCCACCGCGGTGCCGCAGGGATGGGTGCTGCTGCTCACCCCCACCCTCGCCTACGACGACCCCACGGCGGTGACCGAAGGCGAGGGCATCGCGTTGGAGACGATCGGCGCGGGGGCCGGCTTCGAGGGCGTGCAGCAGACGCTGACGGCGCTCAAGGCCGATACCGACTACGTGATTCGGGCGCGGGCGCGGCCCGTGACAGCGGCCGATAGCTGTCGGCTCCAGGTGACGGGAGGCGACTCCACCCAGACCGACACCTCGGTGGTGGCTGGAAACCTGTTTGAGACGCTGGAGGTGGTGGTCAATACGACTGCGGTGCCGGCGGCGCTGGTGGTGACGCTGGCCGCCGTGGCCGACACCGACGAGTGCGACTGGGATCACGTCACGGCGTTCGAGCAGGATGCGGTAGTGGCGCAGCCTGGGATCCAATCCTGTCGCGTGACCAACGGTACTGTCAGCGCCAACTACTACAACGACGCGGGCTGGACCACCGTGGGGACCACCTGCACGATCACCGTCCCGAACCCAGGCATGATGATCGTGGCCCACGGAACCGTGCTCGCCGACGAGGACAACGCAGCGGCCGATGGATCGTTCGTGGTACGGATGCAGGAGAACATCAACGGAGGAGGCGCGGCGACCGTGGCGCTGGGCGCGGAGAACGTCCGCATCGGCGGCGTGATGAGCGTGGAGACCCACTTCTCCCGGGTCAACCCCGCGGTGGGCAGCACCTTCGTCTACACGCTGGATGGGCAGACCGACGTGGGAGGCGGCCTCGACCGCAACTGGGACGACGCAGAAGCGCAGGGGGAGACTCCCCTCTCCGTGCTGGCAGTGACCCTGATCCCCACGAGGTAGCCGTGTCCCCTTCTCGGCTCAACACCTCCACCTCGCGCTTCCTCCAGGGCCCCGCCCGCGCGAGGTCTGCAAGCCGCTCCGCCGCCGAGCAGGTGAGCCGGCGTGACACGCTCAGCTCGCGCGGCCCGTTCCTGGGGCTCCAGTCCGACGTGGACCCGAACCTGACCGACGGCACCGCCTTCACGCACCTCCAGAACGTGCTCGCACGCGCCCACGGCGAGGACCACGGCGAGGTGCTGGGCCTGCCGGACGGCTACCGGCAGCTTTCCTCGGCCACGTTGCCGCTCGGGGACACGACCCCGCCGGCTGCGGTGGCGGACGCGGACCCGGTGCTGCGGCTCGACCAGCTTGGGCGCGTCAGTCCCACAGGTGGGACCACGCCGGGCGACCTCACCGGGGAGTTCCAGCTGACCCCGATGGCGGTCACCGGGCAGCCTGGCTTCGATCAGGCTGCGGCAGGTCCGCCGAGTCCAGGGAACATGTACCGGATCAACGCTGCGGGGGCGTGGGTCCAGGTGGCGGAGTCCGTCGCCACCAGCGACGCCAGAGCCCTTCGTGGACGGCGCGACGGGCGTACCACCTCGCCCTCCATGCCGGACTCGTGCGTGGCCCCCTTCGGTGCTACGGCTCGGGCGGTCACCACCGCGGCGCCCAACGACGACGGCCAGAGCGGCAACATCCAGGAGCCGGCCTGGATCTTCACCAACGACGTGGACGAGGTGATGGTCTTTCCGTCCACCACGGTCGGAGCCGCCGGCACGATCGCCGGGGTCCACGAGTACGAGGCGCTGACCAACGTGGCCGCGCTCGACAGCGGGGGCGCGAACGGCTTCCGTTGCAAGAGCGTGGAGACGTGGAACGGGCGCGTCTACTTTCTCAACACCAGCGAGGCGGGCACGCGCCGGCAGCAGCGTTTGCGCAGGACGGCGAAGTTCACCTGCGACCCAGATCCGGCGATCGTGGGCGCTGGGTTCTTCGACTTCAGGGAGTTCCAGGGTGAAGGACTGCGAATCGAGACCTTGGGCGACGTGCTTGCGGTTTACTTCTCGGATGGGGTCGCCTTCCTGCGCCCTACAGGTGTGCCCACTTCGCCGGATGAATCTCAGATTCTCTCTACCGAACGGGGTCTGCTTTCTACCCATGCCGTCACGTCGATCGGTCGCAACGTCCACTTCGGCATCTTCACCGACGGCTGGTGGCGCCTCGACCAGTCGGGACGCTGGCAGGAGGTCGGCGTCGTCAATCTGAACGGCAAGGTGGTGCCGAAGTGGCGGCAGTCGTTCTACGAAGAGATCCCCGCGACGCAGCGCCACCGGCTCTACGTCTACTACGACCAGCCGAACAACCTGATCTACATTGCGCG
>ENA-OVNA01000029-OVNA01000029.1-marine-sediment-metagenome-genome-assembly--contig:-NODE-29-length-4784-cov-1.656044_pt1 | contig 4784 bp, 2 predicted proteins | sample MGYA00250101_ERZ650185 | MGnify/ENA primary metagenome ERZ650185 (study PRJEB26730, sample SAMN04396783) | marine sediment metagenome | isolation source: Baltic marine sediment | place: Denmark...
GGCCCGATACCATCGTCACGCCGGAGCGGTTCTTGAACCCGGCCTCGATGTCAACGCCGTTGGCAACTGAGCCGACTGCCGTGACCATCTTCAGCGGGAAGCCTTGGAACGGCGTACCTGCGCCGCCGTCACGCGAGCCGCCGTTGCCAGCGCCGCAGATCGCGATGCCTGCGGTGTACGGAACCACGGGTGCGATGCCCTGCACGGTCGCCGTGCATTTTCCGCCGCCGATGTACATCATCTTGCTGGCGATGGTGTTCTGCGCGCCGTTCTGCGGCTGTAGCGTGCCGGGTATCTGGTCGTCGATGAAGCCAGCGTCGTCGATCTGCTGCGGCGCTGTGCGCGTAGGGTTCGGTGTCTGGATCACGGGCTGCGCCGAGAAGCCGATGCCAGTGCAAAGACCACCAGTGCTGGCGTGGATGGTGCCAGCCTTGTCGAAGGGCGAACCCTTCGGCCCCGAGAGCGGATCGAAAATGACGAACGCGCCTGCGCTCGGGTTGGCGTTGTTCTGTGCTACGGAACTGCCGGGAAGTCCTGCGGGCATGATTGCCTCCTGTCGGTTAAATTTTCCGAAGCGCACCGTAATGCGCTTCGGAAAAACGGGCCAGCCTTGTGGGCCAGCCCAAAGCCCCACTGCGAAGAAAACTTAGTTGTTGTCGACCAGACGCCCTTGGTACTGACGCCCGCTGCAGGTCAGGTTGCCTGCCCACGCCAAGATTTGCACCTCGGCGTCTTGGTTGATCGCGTAGCGCTTGTTCGGCGCGAGCGGCACCATGTTGCGACGGGCGTGCGGCCTCCAGTGCAGGTACTTCGTGTTGAGGAAGTACGCCGTCTTGGTGGTAGCGAACCCACCGACGCCGCCATCCAGCACCACGTCCGCGTCCATGTACTTGATGGTCGGGAACCCGCGCGTCGCACTGCCAGCGGTGTTGAAGCGCTGCTGGGCCTGCAACGAGGCGATGAAGATGCCCCAGAACAGGTTGTCCATGACGATCAGGTCGGGGCGATCCATCCCGCGCACGAGCGACGCCCACATCGCGTTCATGCCACCGTCCACCGTGGTGGCATCCAGCGCCGTCGAGGTGTACTTGTTCTGCCAGAACGGGAACGCCACCTGATCGATGCCGCCGTAGACGCCAGCGCCAGACGGCGTGATCTGCACCGCCTTGTCCAGCCCCGTGATCTGCTTGCCGCCCGATCCCGTGCCGTCCGAGTAGATGCCGCCAGCCAGCAGGTTCGCCATCGACGCCTCGGCAACACCGAGACGCCCGTCGAGCAGGTCGATCATCTGCTCGCGGCCCATGTTCTGCAGTTGCTCAAGCCCCGAGACGATCACCGGACACGCAGCCTGCTTGATTTCGAACTCGGCAGCGCTGATCACGTCCTGCGCCGCGACGGGCAGCAAGTCGTAGCCGCTGTAGTACCCGGCGTTGCCGTTCTCAGCGAACGACAGTTCCTGCAGGATCTTGTAGCCGCCGGAAATGGTCTTCACGTTGCCCCGGCCTTCCAGCCAAGTGAGCAGCGCGTTGTTCTTCGTGACGTTGTCAGCGATCTTCCGCGACCTCGACTCGATTGTGGTAGCGACGATGTCGCTTACGTTTGGGAATGCCATTGCATCCTCCTAAAAGTTGTCGAAAAAGTTTTCCTTTTCCGCTCACCGCATGGCATCCGTGTTCCTGCTGGATGGCACGCGCCTTTAGGCGATGGGCGCACTGCCCGTGCTTGCTCGGGGTGAGCGCCCCGTAGAGCGCTCCCCGATCTCCCCACGGCGGGGAGTGCTGCGCTTACTCCGTCGCGCCCGAGAGCGCGTCTACTGCTGCAGAGATGTCGTCCATGCGACTGCGCGTGGCTTCGCGTCCCTGCGACGCGGGCGATCCTGCTGGGGCTGAAGGCCTGACGCTGACCGCTGCGGCTCGCGCTCGCTGGGCGGCACCTGCGCCTGCTTGTGCCCCGGCTACAGATTGCTCCGAGAGCAGGATACTCCTGATCTGGGGGTTCTGCCAACAGGCCGTTTCGTAGGCCTGCTTTAACGTCATCGTGCGCCCGCGCGTCGAGGCCAGTTCCAATGCGTCAGCCATGTCCTCGCGCACCGCTTCGTAGTGCTTGTGCGCCGGATCCCGGGCGAACGCGGTGATGCCCGCGTCCACCTGCTGCGCCATCGCTTGGCGCTGCTGGGCTTCGGTCTGGTTCTGGCGCGCCATGTACTCGCGCACTGGCGCAAGCTGCGCGGCGATCGCCGCCTGCATCGCCGACTGGTTCATCTGCTGCGGATCGTGCGGCGCGCCCGCAAGCTCGTTGTCGAGCGTCGCGATGTCGATGCCGTAGCCTTTGATCAGCGCCGTGACGGCCTTGGCCTTCTCGATCTGGGTGCCATGGCGCAGGCGGTTGTCGTAGTCGAAGAACGTCTTGATCGAGCCGACCACGTCGCCGCCGTTCGCCGCTTGGATGTTCGGGATGTAGGGCGCGATCGCCTGCTGCAGCGTCGAGAGTCCACGGCGCGCATCGGAGGATTCCTGCAGCGCGCGGTTCATCTCGATCTCGCGACGCATCACTGCATCGCGTACCTCGGCTGGCGTCTTGTCCCAGTGCGCCGACTCTTCGGGCTTCCAGCTTGCCGGAGCCTTGGCATGGCGCGCTGCCTCGGCAGCAGCAGATGCTACGGCAGCAGCATCCGGGGCGCGCTGAGTTGCCGGAGCCGCCTCCGCAACGGGCTGCGCGGGGGTGTCGTCGGTCTTCTTCGGAGCGAAGCGCCCGAGCGCGTCGCGTCCACTGGTGCCCGCATCCGGCGCTGGCGCATCCGGCGCTGGCGCATCCGGTGCTGCGGTTACAGGCGCATCGGTCGGGGTCTTCTCGTGCAGATCGAACGCAGCCTCGACTGCCGCGCGTGAATCGTCCTGCGATTGAACTGCTTCTGCCGCTTCGGGGCTATCTGGGGTTGCCATTTTATTCTCCTTTTTTAGGTTGCTCTTCTTCGTCTTTGCGAAGTCGTTGTGCCACGAGCGCGGCTGCGCCGCTCCCGCCTGCGAGTGTTGCGGCGAACGGTACGGTCGTGTTGCCGTAGTACAGTTTGCGCCAGTCACTTGGCTTCATGGCCTTGGCCTGCCCCATGTAGCCCGCGTCCTTGTGCGCCTGCAGCGCGGCCTGCTGCTCGTTGAAACTCTGCTTCGGCAGCTTCGTAAAATCCGGGTGCGCCTGCTCGTGCGGCTCAACGCGCTGGCGGTAGGTATCCCACTTGCGCCACTGCTCGGGGAAGAGTGCGAGTTGCGGATTCTCGCCGCGTCCCGTGTTGATGTAGTCCAGCACGCGGTTGTAGAACGGATTGAAGTCCTGTGCCGTCTTCGGTTCGAACATCAGCTTCTCCGGCGCGAGTTCAGGACGCGCGCCACCCTTCAGGTTACCTTTCACGTCGCGATACACCTGCGCCTTGCTGTCGCCGCCGATGATCTTGATCGCAGCCGCCTCTGCACCGGGGCGCTCCATGATCTGGTCAGCGGTGGCACCCTTGCGCATCCGCAGCAAGCCGATCATGCGCTTGCGAAAATCCGGCCCCAGTTGTGGATCGGTCAGCATCTGCTGGTACGAGTTGCGAATCATGTGCAGGTCGACAGCGCTGACGTTCGCGCGGTTGAGATCAGTCCACGGCACACCGAGCGACGCAGTCTTCGGCCCAAGGCCGGGAACCTGATTCATGGTGCGCGCCGCCACCTCGCGCATCGTCTCGCCGGGGGCGATGTCGAACATCTCCGGCTTGCCGCGCACGGCGGCAGCGAGATCGGCCTGATTGCCGAGGTCCGCAGTGCCCAGCGTGCCCATGCCGCCGTGACGCGCACCGCGCACGCCAGCCTCTTCGGCAAGCGTGGCGCTGAGATCAGGCTCGCCCTTGCGCGCGGCGAGCGTCGCGAGTTCCTCTGGCGTGCGCACGCGTGTGCGCGCCGCAACGAACTGGTTTTGCGTCAGCGGCGCGTTGGGCGAAGTCAGCGCGAAGTTTAAAGCGTTGAACTTGTCCACCGGAGCCGCGCCGCCGGGGCGCTCGTAGGTGCGGAGGAATTTCTGCATCAGCGCGTCATGCACTTCTTTCGGCAGCGCACCGGGGTCGAAGTTGTTCGCCTTGATCTGGAACAGGTCGGGGATAGTGAACTTACCCTCCAGCCCGCCGGGTACCGTGATCTCGCGCCTGCTCGTCAGGTCAGAGATTCCCAGCGACTGCGAGGGCGTCGCGGTCATGTTCACGCCATGCTTCTGGCCCCACGCCGCCCACTGCTCGGGCGTGGCATCAGCGCCGGGTGTCGTCGGGCGTTCCGAGCGCAGCACCGCGCGGCGCTCAAGTGCCTGCTCGATCCCTGCGCGCGGTACGGTCGCATCGCCCTGCGCAGTCGCGTGCGAGAGCGTCGAGCGCGCGATGTCCGCATCGTCCACGCCCGTCACTGCAGTGATGTCGCGCAGCGTGCGCGGCACGGTGTTGGGGTCAGCCACGAACGCCTGCGGCTTCGCGAGCCTTGGCTTCGCGCCCTTCGGCCCGAGCATCTCGCCGCCTGCGACCAGCGCCGCGCCGAGGAACGGCGAGCGCTCGCCCACGGGGTCGGCGATGTTCTCGCGCAGCTTGGCTGCGATCGGCTCGATCGCGCCGCCGATGTTCTCCATGCCCGCGCGCCCCGCATCGCTGCGCGGCTCGTAGGTCATAGCGTCTTTAAAGCGGTTGATCTTCTCGGTCGCCGCCTCGCCGCCTTTGCCTTGGATAAGTTGCCCCAGACCTGCGATGCCAGCGATGGGCGAAGCAAGCATCC